>Ga0209246_10000576_pt1 | contig 15319 bp, 17 predicted proteins | sample LauGreSpBDMM15SN_2_FD_187560 | JGI IMG/M metagenome (GOLD analysis project Ga0209246, IMG submission 187560) | Freshwater lake microbial communities from Lake Michigan, USA - Sp13.BD.MM15.SN (SPAdes) (version 2) | ecosystem: Environmental > Aquatic > Freshwater > Lake | place: Lake Michigan...
AATTAAAAAATATATCTATGCTACATTATATCAATGTCTGCCGATACTGACACTTCGGAACTAGAAATGAATCTACGCAATATCCTCAATGACAAGTTCGCTGGTGGTAAGAAACGCCGCGTCAGCCGCAAAGGCTCCAAAAAAGCTTCCAAGAAAGGTTCCAAGAAAGGTTCCAAGAAAGGTTCCAAGAAAATGACTGGTGGTAAACGTCACGCTAGCCGCAAGGCTTCAAAAGGTTCCAAGAAAGCTTCTCGCAAGGGTTCTCGCAAGGGTTCTAAGAAGATGACTGGTGGTAAACGTCGCGCCAGCCGCAAGGCTTCAAAAGGTTCCAAAAAAGCTTCCCGCAAAGGTTCCAAGAAAATGAGCGGTGGTAAACGTCGCGCCAGCCGCAAAGCTTCTAAGAAAGCTTCCAAAGGTTCCAAGAAAGCTTCCCGCAAAGGTTCCAAGAAAGGTTCCAAGAAAGGATCTAAGAAAGGTTCCCGTGCTCGCCGCGGTCTCCCTCCTGCTATGATTTCATTTGGCAAGATTCGTGCTCATATCATGAAAAAGCTAGGTGTTAAAATGTCAATTGCTCTTCAAATCGCTAAGAAAGTCCGTGATGAAGTTAAAGCTAAAAACCCTAATGTTACTGACCATGATGAAATTGCCAAGAAATCCATTGAACATTTCAATGCTAACGAGGCTAAATTCAGCGCTAAAGCTGCTCGTATGTAATTATTTTTTTTCTAAATTTATCTATGATAAAGTTAGAAATTAGGTTATTTCTCTAGTTAATAAAACTAATGATATTGATAATATAGATAAAATACCAAATGCTATAACTATATGTGTATTTGGTGTACATTTAATTGGATTTGACATCGGAATATATTGATCATCTTGTATTACTTCAACTATTGATTGGTTAGGTGATTGTATATTCTGTGTATTAGTTTGATCCATAACTAATTCATGTCTACATATTGGACATAATAAATTAGATGAACCATTATTAACTACACTGAATATATAATTAAAGAAACATGATGTATGAAATATATGTCCACAAGTAGTTATTAACTTATCTGTTTGTTCTACATCAATTAAACATATAGAACATTCCATTTTTTTAATAATTAATAGATATATTTTGTTTATGCTATTTTAAACCGACCATTTTTATTAATAACATATACGTCTGTATCTTTAATAATTTCTAATACTTGGGGTTGACGGATGTTTTCTAATTTCTGTAACATATTTACATCCAAATTTTGGAATTTAAACATTGATGTAAATGCTCTCGATGATGCAACATCTACACGAAATAATGAATTTCCACATGTTCCATTAATACCAGTTTCCATTTGTGGAGTATGTCCGACAACCATACCTTTTAAAGCGAATAAATCTAATACTTTATTAACATCTTCACAATTTTCGTGATCTTTTGGTAAGTTTGGACGTATATTACCTAATCCTCTTACCCATAATGGAGAATGAATTGGTGAATTAATATTAACAATTAGTTTTTCTACTTCCTCTTTACTATAATTTTTCTTTAATACATTGACTACTTCATTAGATTTATCTACTATCCAATAATGATATATTGTATTAAGATTACTTAATATAGTACTTTTATCAAGATGCTTGTAATTTTTAATGACATTAGAAAGAAAACCAGCATGAACAAATAAATAACTACCTATAACTACTACTGCTGATCTAGTACAAGCTATAAATTTACTCATATCTGATCCACGTTCAAAGTGTTTAATACGACCATTAATATCAACATATTCTTTGAGACCCATATAAGAAACATAATCCATATTACCCATCATATTCATCAATTCATGGTTTCCTAATAAATTATATAATGCACCTCCATATTTCCTTGCTAATTTATCTAAATCAGATAGAAAAACAAGGATACGTTCATCAGAAGCTTCATCATCGAAGGTAGTATGTTCATCATTACAAGCTGCAACTGTATTTTGTTCTGTATTAAAAAAAGGACGACAACGATCTATTTGGTCACCTACTTGTACAACTATTGTATTACCACCTATCCAACTATAATATCTTGTTACTCCATCTTTATAAATAAGTGGTACAAGATTGGAACCAACTATTTTACCACCTGATTGGTATTTTTCTTCTTTTATTAATCCAGCAACTAATAAACTATCTAACATTAATTCTATATCACCATGAATATCTCCAATTGCAATTAAACGATCTGGAGCTGGAATAATGACCTTGTCACTACAATTATATTCTTGGTTCTTATACTTGTATATCAATTTATATTTAACCATTAATAAATAGCTAGATATAAATAATCTTAAATATTGGCATACTCGGCACCATCAAAAGCCTCCTCAAAACGAACTTGTTTTGTTTGTTTTTGTTGGACTGGCCAGTAAGAGTCTGCTTGAACTTGTCCGGGAGCAGTTACTCCATATGGTATGTTTCTCGGATTATTAGGCATAAATGCTTCTTGTTTTAAATTTAGTATATTGGTAATAGCATTATTAACCTTATGGTGGTTTAGAGTTAAAAGAGTTACTGTTAATCCAACTGATACCAATAGGGCAGCACTTACATCCTTGGATGATAGATAAGCTATTAAGAAAAGAATTACCATACGGAAAATCGAGTTGTCGAATAGGTTGGATATGTAACTGGGTAGTTTGGGGGCAGCAAGGCCAGCGTACAATATAAGGAATAGGTATATAGCAGTATTAACGTACTTTTGTTGGAGAATATACTGGTTCAAATTGTTGTTAATACCGTCCAGGTTCAACATATATAATATAACACTATATAGATTATTTTTTAGGGCTATTATATTTTTTACAAAATATTGATATATATAAAAGCATAGTTTATATAGTTTTTAATACAAAATATTCACCATGGAAATAGGTAGTAAAGGCTATATATTACCTAAAGCAAATGTTGATAAAAACCATTTAGCTCTTATTAATAAAGAATTAAAAGTTACACCTTATATTGTAGGTGATTTTGGTCAACGTCCAAAGCCATTTAAGGTATATACAGAAGATGATACAAACTACTATCTACCACGGTACTGGGGTATTAAACATTTCGGTATTCCTAAGACTATAAATTATGAGCATTCTATGGATAGTATGGATATGACATTTAATGGTGATTTACGACCTTATCAACAAGAAATTATTAACAAATTAGATAAAGTATTTTATACTAAGGATAAATTAAATAAATATGGTGGTGGTGTTGTTAGTATTCCTCCTGGTGGTGGTAAAACTGTTATTGCTATTAGTTATGCATGTAAATTGAATCTTAAAACATTAATTATTGTTCATAAATCGTTTCTGTTGGATCAATGGGTTGAAAGATTACAACAATATACTGATACTTCTATTGGTATTATTAGACAAGATAAAGTTCAAGTTGAAAAGAAAGAGGTTGTTATTGCTATGTTACAAACCTTACTTAGTCGTGATTATGATGATATTTTAAAACAATTTCCTGTTGTTATTTTCGACGAAGCTCATCATTTGGCAGCAGAAGCATTTTCACAGGTATTACAAAAAACATGTGCACCTTATATGATTGGTCTTACAGCAACACCAGAAAGAAGTGATCGATTAGAGAAAATATTTTATTGGAATATTGGAGAGTTACAATATAGAAGTGAACAAAAGAAGGAAACAAGGAAAGCCATTGTAAAGATGTATTATTTTCGTTGCGAAGATCCTAAATTCAAGTCAGAATTTAATAAATGGAATCAAAAAATAAATATGCCCAAGATGATTACTAACATCGTGGAAATTAAAGAAAGAAATGATTTAATTATTAATATTATAAAAGAAACTTTGGAAAATGAACCCGAACGTAAAATATTTGTTCTTACCAATCGTCGAGCTCATATTGATGATTTACATCAACGTCTGAAAGATATATATCCAGATGATGTTGGACTGTATATTGGTGGTATGAAAAAAGAAAAATTAAAAGAATCTGAAGAAAAAACTATTATTCTCGGTACTTATGAAATGGCTAGTGAAGGTTTGGATATCCAAGACTTGGATACTTTAATATTAGCTACTCCAAAAAGTGATATTGTTCAGTCTATTGGTCGCATTATGCGTAAAGAAGAAGCTGATTATATAAATATTCCTTTGATAGTTGATATTGTTGATCGATTGGATGTATTTTATGGTATGTCCTATAAAAGAAAACGTATCTATACACAAAATAAATATGAAATACAAACCTTTAATTTGGGTAAATCAGATAAACCTATTATCCAACCAGTAAATGATGAATCAGATGAAGATTCTGAAAAAGATTTATTTGATGATTAAACTAAAACAAGATTTGCTAAACAACCGTATAATTGAAGGTTACTATCAATACCATCTGATACATTTATATATGCCTTACTTATTGTTTGAATGTATTTTAATCTTACTTGTTCATCAATGTTTACCATATTGATAACATTTAATATATTTAATATAATGTCTGAACTACAATATCCATCTGCTTTTAAACCTTTAATTATATTAATTGCCTCTTTAAGATTCCTCATAGCACACACCTTTATTAATTCTATTATTGTCTTATGTTTTGGTTTATGACTTAATGTATTTACTGTATCTAAATCTAATATTTTAGCACCAAAACATATCAAATCTAAAGTTAATAATGCTTGTCTCATATCTCCGTTAGCATTAGATGCAATCTGTATTAATGCATCCTTATTATAATCTATATTTTCACTTGTACATATTTGTTCTAATTTAGATACTATCATTTCTTTTTTTAATGAAGGAAAAAATAAAATAAAACAACGACTTTGAATAGATTCTATAAGTTTATTAGAATCATTACATGTAAATACAAAATTAGTATTGTTACTATATTCTTCCATGAAATTACTTATTATATTTTGAGCTTTTTTTGTTATATTATCTGCTTCATCCATTATTACTAATTTAGTAATAGGATTACCATTTTTATCATCTAATTTTTTCCTACAAAAGTAAATGATACTATTATTAATAATTTCTAAACCACGATTATCTGATGCATTTAATTCTATGACCGCCTCGGTATAATAGTCTCCATATATTTGTTTTGCTAATTGTTTAATTGTCGCAGTTTTACCAGTTCCTGGTGGTCCAGTAATTAATATATTAGGAATAGTATTTAGACTATGAATTTTAGAACGTAGTGGATCAGGTAAATATATATCATGAATACTTCGTGGTCGATATTTCTTTAAAAATATTTTAGGTTGTTGTTTTGTTTGTATTTTTTCATTATTTGAAACTAATACACATCCTTCCCCATCTTCATCGAACGGATTTATTCCCATATTTACCTTTCTTATAACGATATTCTTTATCTTGCTTTTCTGTAGATAGAAAATCTTTGATGATCCGATCAAGATGTTGTTTATAATAAGGTGCATCTATTGCTATATCTGATAATTCTACTGTTTTAATATGTTCTATAGCAGCCAAAATATCTCGTTTAGACCATATTTTCATACTTAGTCCTTGTTTAATTATTTTAATAATCAGATTGATATCTTTAGAATGATCTATAGTATGACGTAGCACAACACCCATAAATTGTATATAATTCCCATTCTTTCCCACATCAATTATCATATCTTGAACTGTATTATATTCATCCATATATACTATATAATTTGTATATTCAATACTGGGTTTTGTATATACTGTCGGTACTACCGATATTATTTCATTATCCATTAACATAAATTGTAGACGCTTACTTATCGTCTCTTTTATAGAAGTTATATAATCTTCTTTATATTCTGGATATGCTAACCATAATATTATAAAGTTTTCCATATATTTTTCATTATTAGTAGATTCATAAATTAACTGTTGATTGTCCATCAAATTACTTATTAACATCTTACTAATTAAATGAGCTTTGAACATTTTAGCTATAATTTTAAATAATCCCCGTTCCTTACTTCTATCATTTTGATCAGAATTATCTTTAATTAAAAGTTCATAAATATTATGTAATTTATCCATTAATACTTGTCGAAAAGTACTTTCACTTGTTATCCATCTTCCAGCTACTATTAAATTATATATTAATGCTACATAAGTTTCTATAAACTGTTCCTCATGTAACATTTTATCAATAATACTCTGTGATAGTTTATCTAATTCTAAAGCTGTTGTTATTTCTACACCCTTAATTTCTTCTAAAATAGTATCAAAATTAGTAGTACATAAACGATTAAGAGCATTAAAAATAATATTTAATGATGTAATATCTTCTTTCTTTTTAAGTTTCCATTTAACATTAAGATTGATACGTTTCTTCATATCAATATATTGAGATGACGTTTTAAACATTTCATTAATGCCTTCAAATACTATCAAAAGTTCATCAGTCAGCTCATATTTGCTTTGTAAATCATAAATAAAATTTGGAGAATAAGTGTTCATCTTTGACACGGTCCCCATATTTAATATATGTAAAATAATTATCTCTAAATAAGTTATAATATGTGGTTTATTATTGTTATATTATTTGTAATATTCTTATTAACTCGTTCTTCAAAAGAACCATTTAATACAGAACTTGAGAAACTACCTTATATACGTGAAAATAACATACAAATTGAACAATTTAAACCTAGCCATATAAAGGACTTGGATATTAAAGTAGATGACGATATAGGTGAGGACCAAGCCATTAGAGATATATATGATGCTATAGTTGACGACGGTCGTCTTGCAAATCAACAGTTCGATTCCATTGATACTATCGATAATTACGAATATTACTCCTTCAATAATAAACACGATTACGGTGCTACTAACTTCTCCAATTATTAATAAATTCACTTAAAAGAATATACAATTATAATTGTCAGTGAGTATAAAAATGGCGGTAGTTAAAATCAATAATATGATTCTAACACCATTATCACATGGTTTATATGATGAAGTATTAACTGCATTATATAATAGAATTAACTTGTCCAACTTTAGATATCAAATGATGACTGAATTAGTACATATTGATGAGGTATCTAGAGGGAACTTTATGGCATGTCAACATGTACAGGGATTTAACTACTTGATGTTTTTAACTAGTATTAATGGAAAACAATATAATTGTTTAATATCAAAACGCGAATTAAAATACCATAAACATCAAAATAAATACGATGAAATAAAGATATATACATTTCGTATGAGACTATCAAAAGAATACTATTATAATGATACTATCTATGATGGTAAAATAATTCGTTCTAATAGAGGACAACAAGGTACATATATAATATATGATGCATATTGGTTATGTGGACAGGATATTCAACGTATAGATATTATTAATAAACAAAACTTGATTAAAAGTTCTCTAGATGAACTAAATAAAGAAAATACTATTATTATTGAACAAGTACAAAGATATAGTAAAGAAGAAACATATAAAATAGTAGAGGATAAAAATGATCAAATAAATGGTTTTATTTTTATACCACGTATTTCAGGTAAGTGGTATATATATGTTAATGATATAGATTTCAAGCAGTTACGTTCAGATACAGATACAAATACAGTTACAAGTACAAAGATTGTTACAAATAAATCACAACAAGAGTTTATTATTAAAAGAACTGGTCTTCCTGATGTTTATGAACTTTATTGGGAACACCCTACTCAAGGATTAGTACGTGAAGGTATTGCTGCAATTCCTAATATTTATATTAGTCATTATTGTCGTACTCTTTTTAAGACTAAAGAATCATTCCGTATATTATGTGTTCGTTCAGTAAAATTCAACAAATGGATTCCACTTTGTCAAGATATCAAAGAGCTATCAACTGTATTATTTTAATTAAACAAAATTGTGCTATTATAACATAATTTTGTTAGAAACATTGCCGCAAGCGGCAATATTAGCGCCGGAAACTTTGTTTCTTGCGCTAACATTATATAAATATTACAATAACTGTTAAATTATCTTGAGATCCTTTATCATAAGCAAATTGTGTTAGTTTTGCAGCAATATTACGTTTAACTTTTGGATCTTTCTTTGCTAAATCCATCTCGGATAATACTAAATCAACTGCATCTTGATTACTAACTACATCCCAAATACCATCACAACCCATTATTATGAATTTAAACTTACGAGTATCATAATCATATACATCTGGTAAATGTGATACATGAGGTTTACTATCAAGGTCTCCAAATGCACGAGATACTGCTAAACCATTAATACGCGGATCATCATTTTTTTCTTGTGTAATTTGACCTCCCATTTCATTTATTCTATTAAATTCATCAAATGATGTTGGTTTATGATCCTTTGTTAATGGTATTGCAATGTTATCTAAATTGCATGCTACTGTTCTACAATCACCTAGATTTACAACTTTAACCATATTATGATTATTACATGTATAAAATAAAGATAGTAAAGCTGTTGAACCAGTTGCTTTAGAAGGTAAATGATAATCAGTTAATTTATTTTGAACAAAATCAAAAACCTTATTTATATATTTATCACATGATTTTGACTTACCTACTTCTATTTGAATATCACTAGTAATAAAGTACTGTCTTAAATTCTTTTTAAGGTATTTTGATACATGATTTCCACCATGACCATCAAATAATCCAAAATAATTAATTTTTTTTCCAGGTACAGTCTGATCAAGATTTGTAAAAATATCAAACTCATCTTCATTATATGGACGACGACCTTGAATAGAATTCGTGTGATACATCTTAATTAAACCTTACATAAAATAATACTCAAATATTCTTCACCATATCATAATAATTCTTCAAACTACTCCCTTTACGACTACCTTTTCTAGAATGTTTCTTACTTGCTGATTTACTTGCTTTACGACGGCTTGTTTTCTTTACCACCTTCTTGGAACCTTTACGTTGTTTTCCTAATGGCATCCTATATATATACTCTATAGGTCATATTTTTCTTCAAAAGCTTCTGGTGTCATAACTTCAACTCCTAACTCAATTGCCTTTTTAATCTTACTATTAGTACCCTTATCAATATCTTCCTGTTTAGTTACTAATACAGTTGTATTTTTAGATACAGTTGATACTATTTCACCACCTCTTTCTTCAATTGTCTTTTCCCAATCTTTATTACGGAATCCAGAAAATACAATTTTAATACCTGCTAAAATATCCTCCTCATTAATTTCCTTTTTAATAGTTGAATGTTTTAAGTTATTTTGAATAGACTTTGGTAATTTATTAAATAAGGTAACAAATTCAGGTAATTTATCTGCAAACTGTGTAGCAGTTATAGTATCAAAACCATCTAATTTCATTACTAACTCCATAACATTTGTCTTAGTTATAATATTTGGATAAACATTTAAAATCTTCTTTAATTTCTTTTCACCTATTCCATGTCCAAATATATTAGTAGCATTCATAAATTCTAACATTGTCATTGTCTTAATACGTTCTGTTATACTTTCATATACTTTATCGATCATTTTATCCTTGAATCCTTCAATATTCTTTAATTGACTTTTCTTAATATTAACTATTTTAATAATATCATCAATACCACTCTCAACTAGTTTTTTAGTAGTTGCATCACTAACATGTTTAATACCTAATGTTGAAAAGAAAAATGCTAATTGTTTAATATGACCTTTAATTGTCTTTTCCTCTCTCATTACATCTACACCACTAGGATTCCATATATAATCTCCATCAGGCATATCAGCCTCAGTTCCTTTAATTACCTCCAATATATGAGGTATAACTTCACCACTTCTTACGAGTTTTATAATTGTACCCTTTCCAATCTTATTATCTTTAATAAATTTACCATTGAATGCAGTAACATGTTTAATGATAACACCTGTTAACTTGGTTGGTACCAATTTAAGACGTGGTTTAAGATAACCATCTTTACTCTCATTCCATTCAACTTCTAATACTTCTACTTCTGCAGTTTGATCCTCCATTGTTTCTTTAAAAGCAAATGCATAATCAGGATTACCTGTATTGATACGTTTTTTGGGTGTGTTATAACTAACTATAATACCATCAATATTATACTCTGATAATTGTTTCCTTCTTCTTAATATTTCTTGTAGTATTTCAACATTAAAATCCTGAATTTTTTCATAAGAAACCACATGAAAACCATTTTTGTCTAGAGCGATATATTGGTCTTCAATTGACATCCATGGCTCAATAATCTCATATGGTACAAAATCAACATCAGCAATTCGTTCCTTATTAATTTTCTTGGAATTAACAATACCAGATACCATATTACGAGCATTTGCCATTTCAGTTTCATACTTTTTAAAATTATTTTTTGACATAATTAACTCTCCACGAACTACTACGTAATTACCCTTAATTTTACTTATTATCTTCTTTAAATTTAGATATTTTATAATAGGTGTAATATCAGTTCCAATAGTACCATTTCCACGTGTATACATTTTATTACCATTTACTTTATCCATTTCTAGCATTACTGATACACCATCTAATTTATCACTTACTAAATAGGGAGGTTTAAAATTCTTCTTCCATTTTATCATATCTTGAATAGAATCAGGTTTAATTTTATTCATACTAGCCATTGAAAAGGGTAGTTTAATTTTTTCCTTAGTTAGACTTGGTGCACCAACTTCTTTTAAAAAAGGATGTAATGGATTCTTCTCACGAATTGCATCTATTAATAAATCATATTCTGCATCTTCCATAACTGATACACCATTGAAAAACTCATCTGATGCATAACGAGCAAGTTGTATCAACTCTTCTATATCATTATTTTCTATGAATAAATAAGGTTCCTCTTTATACTCAGCCAATAATGTAGCTACATTCGTTTTTTTACTCATTTCTCTTAATCTACTAGACATCTACCTAATTTATCTTTATATAAGATATACATTTTATCAACTTTCATATTATAAAATGTTTAGTATGGATAAGACATAGTATAATATGGGTTGTTTTTCAGTATCACCTAAAATTGATAATTATATATATATTGTATTACCATACTTTAACTTTTGTAAATATGATAACAGAAAAAGACTATTTATTGAATTTATTGAAAGAATTAAGCACGTAAATGGTATTAGATTGGTTGTATCTGAAGGTAAACTATCAACTGATAATTTTGATCTACCTGAACAAATTCCTGGTGTATATAAACATTTCCAATTTGTATATAATAATGTATTGTGGTTAAAGGAAAACTTGATAAATTTAGCAACTCGTAAATTACCTGATACATGGAAATATATGGCATGGATTGATGCTGATATCACTTTTGTTAATGATCATTGGGTTGATGATGCTATTAAAGCATTTAGAAAATATGATGTTATTTATTTATGGGAGACATGTGTAAATTTGGGTAAAAATGGAGATGCTTGTGATAAACCAGATAAGAGTTTTGGATATATGTCAATTAATTCAAAGCAACCTTATCATCCCAAAGCTAAATATGGATTTTGGCATCCTGGTTATGCAGTAGCATGTACTAGAAAAGCTTATGATAAAATGTGTGGTTTAATAGACTTTGCTATATTAGGTTCTGGTGATAGACATATGGCATTAGCTTTAATTGGTAAGGTTGAATGGAGTGCTCCTGGTAACATTCATGAAGGATATCTTGTTCGTTTAAAAGCATTTCAGGAACGTTGTAGTGGATTACAATTAGGATATATACAAGGTACTATTGTTCATCATTGGCATGGTGATAAAGCTGACCGCAAATATGTCGAAAGATGGGATATTCTTACCAAAGGTAAATATAACCCACAAAATGATCTTAGAAAAAATAACCTAGGACTTATTGAACTTACTGTAGATGGTAAACGCCTTGAACCACCTATTCAAGATTATTTTAAAGGCAGGAACGAAGATGGTAAAGCAATAGTTATTTAATATTTATACAAGTATTATTTAATAGGTAATCCTAATAAATATAAAGTTTAATAATTGATCATTTTGAAGGTCTTAATATATTTATCTTAATATTGGTGTTATATAGGCTTTTATTGATAATTAAAAAAAAATGATATAAAAAGTTATTGAACATATAGTATAGAATAAAAGCATGGGATTTACAACAATGGTTATACCTACCAATCAATTAGCTAATGAACCTTTTCTACAGGAAAAACAGAGATTTACACTAGACCCTATCCATAAGGATATATGGGAGATGTATAAGAAACAACAAGCTTTATTCTGGACTGCAGAGGAGATTGACTTTTCAAAAGATCCTCAAGATTGGGATAACCTCAGTGAGGATTATAAATGGTTCATTAAACATATTCTTGCTTTTTTCGCTGGAACAGATAGTATTGTTAGTCTAAATATTATGGAAAATTTTACGAAGGATGTACCTATTTTAGAAGTTCAAGCATGTTATGCTCTTCAAGCTTATATCGAGAATGTACATTCTGAAACATATGCATTAATGATTAAAACATATATTAAAGATCCTAATGAAAAAGAAGAAATGTTTAATGCTCGTCTAAATTTTCCATGTGTTAAAAAGAAAATGGATTGGGCAGAAAAATGGGTTAATAAAGAAGAACCTTTTGCAAAACGTCTAATTGGATTTGCTATTGTCGAAGGTCTATTTTTCTCAGGTGCTTTTTGTGCTATTTATTGGTTAAAAGAACAAAATATCCTACCTGGTCTAACACTAAGTAATGTATTTATTGCTCGTGATGAAGGTATGCATTGTGAGTTTGCTTGTCTATTATATAGTAAAATGATTAATCGTCTATCAGATGAAGAAATGCAAGATATGATGAAAGAAGCAGTCGATATTGAAAAGGAATTTATTGTTGATAGTCTACCGTGTCGTCTTATTGGTATGAACTCTGATCTAATGTCTCAATATATTGAATATGTAGCAGATCGTTTAATGGTTATGCTAGGTTATAATAAGAAGTACAATGTACAAAATCCGTTTAGATTTATGGATGCAATTAGCGTAGATAGTAAGGAAAATTTCTTTGAAACTCGTGGTTCCCAATATTCTAAGGCCAGTGTTATTAATAAGGATATTCCCGTAGTGTCGTTTACCGACGATTTTTAATATATAATTTACATTTATAATGTTATCATAAATGTTAAAACTATTTAATGATTTTCGTATCAAGTATCATGATACTCTTCCTATAAAATTACATAGTATGTTAAATTATAGTATTCTATCAGAAATTCGTATTATGAACTTTTCTGATGGTCTATTTTTTAACTCTAATAATATATATTTAAATAAAAATGATTGTATCAAAGATTATATAATTAAATATTATAAATTTTGTAAAAATGAAAGTATCCATATTGAAGTTATTAAACAAAATATAGATATTAATAGGTCACTTTTTTATATTCCAGTATCACTTTATTATTTTGATAATTTGGATTTAATTTTAGATAGTATAGTTAATTATCCAGATTTTGGTATAGATTTACCACCTGGTCATCAATGTGTAATTATTAGTTATAAAGGTATCAAATATTTTTATGATCCAGAAGGATGTGATATAAAATATATTAATAAACTAAAAGAATTATTCCCTAATATTATACCAATATCAGATTATATACAGGATATATTAGATGATAATTTTTGTATGCTTCATACAATAAACTTTATGAAAAAAGTTTATGATAATCCTAAAAAAATATTACATATGAATGAAGAGACTAAAGATGTTGTTTATAAAAGACTTTTTTGTTTATGTAAAAATTTAATCTAACCTTTAATATAATCTATGGAAGGGTTCATTTCTACTACAAAACCTAAATTAATAGACCCAAATATAATGATGCAATTAGAAATTATGAAAAATACTCAAGTTGGTGGTGAAAACAGTTTATGTTCACGTATATGGACCAAACTTAAAACAGATATTACATCATTTATGTACAACAATTTTTGGTTATTATTAATTATAATTATAATTGGATACATATTATGGAGACGCTATAGATGGTATCAAGCAATTTATTTAGAAGAAAAAGTAAATGAAGAAGAAAAAAGAATACGTCGTATGGAAAGAGAAAAACACCGTTTATTAATTGTACAAAAAGAAAAAGAAAAAGAAAGAGAGAAGGCAAAGTCAAAAGCAAAAATGGTTCAATTAAAGGAGAAGAGGAAAGAACAAGATAAAATAAATTCAGATTTTGGTAATTTTGATTTTGGTACTTATGATGGACAAATATATGCTACGTGTTAAATACTATAATAAAAAAGAATTATCTAAATCATAATTATATGGAATATATAGAGAAGACTCTATATGTATATGCTAAAGTTTTGATCCTAATAACTGTCATCAATTTAGGTGTTTCGATGTTTGGTAATCAATATAATGTATTATTACGTATTTTACAAACGCCTCGATTAATGAGATATTTCTATATTTTCATAGCATTAATTGCAATATGGGTTGGTATTAAGAGAGAAACATATTTACCATTTTTAGGTGAATGTGTTATTCCTCATACTGTTCTTAAAAATGGTTCTAATGTAGTTGGTGACAAACTTGTAGAATTAACTATTGATGCACCAGATGCAAAACAAATTGTATGGTGGGGTAGTAATCAATATAATCCGGAGCAATCTGATATTAATACAGCATTAAAAGCCTATGGTGATTATATGAATAGTGGTGTAACGGAAGTAGTTGATGGTATAGCAAAAATTGCATTCTTATGTCCACAAGAATACACCGTTAAAAAACATTTTGTAACAAAGACTCTTAAAAAACATATTCATTACCGTGAAGTAAATAATACTGGAATGATAGGTGCTATTAAAACGGTTAATGTCGATTGTTAATCATTATATTTATATAAATATATATAATGATAGATTTTGCATCTCATAATTCTTGTGACAATATTATTGAATTTTTATGGTTAGGTAGTCATATTTCAAGTAAAGATGAAGATTTTATGGTTAAGAATAATATAAAATTGGTAGTAAATTGTACGATTGATTTAGTTATACCATCATGGTATGATAAATATAATATTCGAGCTATTAGATTACCAATTCATGATATTAATAACAATGATACCAATAATATATTAAATGAAAAAATGGATGAAATTGTTGATATTATTCACGAGTATCGTCAGAATGGTCAAGGTGTATTAGTTCATTGTTTTGCAGGTATTTCACGTAGTGCGACTACAGTAGCATCCTATTTAATTAGACATTATGAATATAACTATCAATTGGCTAAATTTTATATTCAAAATAAGAGGTC
>Ga0209246_10000577_pt1 | contig 15313 bp, 21 predicted proteins | sample LauGreSpBDMM15SN_2_FD_187560 | JGI IMG/M metagenome (GOLD analysis project Ga0209246, IMG submission 187560) | Freshwater lake microbial communities from Lake Michigan, USA - Sp13.BD.MM15.SN (SPAdes) (version 2) | ecosystem: Environmental > Aquatic > Freshwater > Lake | place: Lake Michigan...
TTTCAAAAGAACCTAAAATTTAGAAAAAATCATACATGTTACGGGCGGGTGTTAAAATGGCAGCTACGTTCTCTGTGTTAGAAAGACAATAGACAGCGGTTGCCACGACTGCAACTGCAGCAACCCCTCTACTAAGATTAACAAGAGTGGACTTCTTTACAACGCACCTCTTCTGTGTGTATACCTCATCAACAGACACAGTAATCTCTTCCTTCTTTACAGGGACTACGACAATGTGCTTGTCAACGGGAGGAGCACGAGAGATTAGTGTGATTGGCTTTGACAGAACGGCCACATTTACTGATAGCTTCTCTTCAGTTGGTACAGGAACTTCTACATTTGCGACAGTTCCACAACACCAGAACATTCTACTATACATTATATTTTTTGGTTTAGGTCTATAGACTCTTTGGGCAGTATGCCTCCATAAAAGCAAAGAAGAAACATGTTGCCGAACTCACCATACTTACGATTAACAAGACGAATATGGCCATATGGTAACTTTCATCTTCACTCACCCTTTCATCTTCACGGACCCTTTCCTCAACACCCACCATCTCCAGAAGAGAAGTCAAGGATATACAGAAGCCATTCACGGATACCATTTTTACACCATCATCTATAAATCTGTGGATTTCTAAAGTCTTACCTTCGGCATTTTCAAGAGACTCCTCAAATGAGGAATCTGTTGAGTTCGACTCGTTAAGAAGGTCTGTGACAGGACTTGATACCATTGGGAATTGCTTTTATAATACATGCAAAAATCATTTTTTATGTTTGTCTTTTTGCCTTTATGCCTTTATGTCTTATATGTGTAAAGATTCTATCGCATTTGAATGAAACCGTGTGCCAAAAGGACAAACCAGGAGATGAACCCCATGACTGAAAATGCCCCGATAAAAGCGCTACATCTCGAAATAGCCTTCATATCTTCCCAGTGCTTCTTCTCAATCATGTCATAGTCGTCTACCATGCCAATGTCGGCAAGATACCCCTTGAACTCGTAGAATGACATATCAATCGTATTAATCCTTATACGATTCTCCTTGTTCGTTGAATATGCCTTGATGACAATCTTCTCACCGTCCTCATTCTCAATAGCAATCGTCTTTGGCTCGTAGAAGGTGGCCAAGTCAGAAGTAGGGCACAGACACGCTTTACTACAAGGGTCGTTCTTGTATGAAAATAGATGCTCTTGCCCTGTGGCTGAGTCTTTCCCTGTGGCTGAGTCTTGCCCTGTGGCTGACTCCTGCCCTGTGGCTGACTCCTGATAAGACTCCTGAACAGACTCTTGGCCGATTGCAGAGTCTGTCTCTGCTAGTGCATTTGCAGAAGCAGAAGCAGAAGCAGAAGCAGAAGCAGACTCATGGTACGTCATAGACTCATGGTACGTCACAGACTCAGGAATGACAGATGCGTAATGACTCATGGTGGGGATTATTTTTTCCCAAGTCGCCAAAACTCAATTTTTTCCATATAACATCTAAACCAATGCGAATATAGGTATTTAGAATGTTAGCCCAAAAACCCGTTATTACAACCCTAGTAATCGGTGTCGATTATAAGAAGGGTCTTCAAGCATGTTTGGCTTCTAAGCGTTCTTATGCTACGAAGCACGGATATCAATATATCGAGGGAGGTGAGCAATTCTGGGATAGAAAGAAGCCAATCGCTTGGTCTAAGATTCCTTTTTTACTCAATGTCTGTGCAAATCTTCCAGAGGGCGCACTTATTTGGCAGAGCGATGCTGATGTTCTTATTACGAATCCTGAGAAAACTGTGGAAGAGGTGATTGTTCCTCTTCTTCCTGAGGGGAAGGACATGCTTCTCACTCTTGATGCATGCGGTCATATTAATTCTGGTAATATTCTCTTCAGGAACACAGCATGGTCAAGAGATTACTGGAAGAGAGTGGGTGAGCAGACACAGTTCACCTATCATATTTGGTGGGAGAATGCCGCAATGATTGCTCTCTATCAGAATAACCCCCTTGATAATTCTATGATTGAGATTACTAAGAATCACAAGGCGTTTAATGCCTATCTTCGTGGAGTTGAGGGAGAGCCCCTTTGGGAGCAGGGAGATTTTCTGGTTCATTTTGCGGGCGTCTATAACCCGAAGGATATGAATGAGCTCACGGAAAGAATTCTGGCTGGAGAGACTCCTAGACTTTCTATGTAACCTCTAATATAGATGCCCTCAACACAGCCTATTCCTATTTCCCGAGGAAGCGTATCTTCTATAGAAACAAATGGCCCTGGATATTTCAACCGAGTTCGCAACACTCGTCCTAATTGGATTAAATCGTATAATTCTTATTCACGCAAACTAGGAAAAGAACAGGCGAATGCAATGTTTCCTGGTGTAAAGAATTGGATAACTTCTGAGAAACTTTCTGGACGCTCTGGAAATACGAGTAGGTCTGCCAGAAAGAAGACTCGGCGCAACTTAAAGCGCAAGTGATTCTATACGATAGGCGTTGGAAGGCCTTGGAGAAAGATCCTGTAGTACGGTTTTCGAGCCGTGCTATTGGACCGCTGTGCGGTCCTGTAGCTCAGTTGGTAGAGCGTGGTGCTTATACTTTTTAGTATACTTATAGCATTAGCGAAGCAAAGAGACGCCTGTCTTACAACCTTCGGTTGTTCGTCTTGGCGTTTAGCAACGCCAAAGTCGCTGGATTTAATTCAGCCTCTGAGGCGTATCGTAAGAGACGCCAAAGTCGCGGGTTCGAGCCCCGCCTGGACCATTTGTTTAATAGATATTCTATCAAACAAGTAGTTATCTCAAATGTCAGTTAACTTACAAGCGGTTGGAATACTTGCTGGACTTACAGCTCCGTATTCAATGTCACAACTTAGTGGAAAATTTTTATATGATTCTATTGGTAATAAAACAACAATTCCATCTGTAAGTATTAGCCTTAATTTATTCTTAAATAAGACATTCACTAGCCCTGAAAATCCTCTTATATTTACAAGTTTTTACTATGGAACTATATATTCAAATGGTAAGGCAGTTGTAGCTAGGGTTACTGGTAGATTTTTCTCTAGTCAGGTATATATGTCAGAGGGAAATAATTTACCAGTATATATTAATATAGATATTACGGGAGCCGCACAAGATGCTCAAGTTGCAATAGGCAGTAATGGTAAAAACCTTTATATAATAGGGACTACTAATGTAAAGAAAAGCGTATATTTACAAAATGGCTTAATTGGTTTCTATGCTGTATCTTATTCTTATCTTACGGATTTTAATGTAACTATAACTAATTCTGCTCAATATTCAGATGTTGTAAATTTTGTATATTGAATTAAAAATTCCCCGCCTGGACCATTTGTTTAATAGATATTCTATCAAACAAATAGTCACATGAAGGTATTCTGCCTATATTTATTCTCAACATGGATATTCATCGCATCAGCACTCTACCCGCTTCACGGAATCTCCACCTTTCCTCTGAATCTTCTTGCGCTCCTAGGATTATACGAGACGGATTTCAGTGATTCTTTATTTAAGAATATGTATAACCTCTTTTTACATCTTGGTCCTTTCTTATGGATTCCTTTTAGCTTTTCAGACGAATCTCTTCTCTTTTCTGTACTAATCCTATTAGCATACCTTCTAACACTGTCGGCTCTACAGATAAATTGCTATCACGTCTATGATGAACTTGTTCAACAGAAGCATAAAACGGCTGAAGAATTTATTACTGCTAGATTTATTTTATAGTAATTGTAAAAAATCGCAACATACTTTAGAAATGAACTCTGTCGCCGAGATTACTCAGCGTATCGCAGGAATGAAGGGCGGTGCTCGCAGCACGCGTAAAATTCCGGCAGTGGGATCCAAGGCTCAGGTATGGCACCAGACAGCCAAGCACACTTCCGGTGGTCTAACACGCAAGGACCTCATGAAGCACAAGGGTCGCATTGTGAGCAGGAAGAAGCACGCCCTAGGCAAGAAGGCATTCAAGAACCTCGTGAAGGCGGGCTACAAGCCCAAGAAGGGCACATTCAAGTTATTTAAGTGAAACTTAAATAACGACGGCGAGCGTAGCGAGTCCAAGCTTTTCAAGTAATTGAAAAGCGCAGAGGCAAGTTATTTAAGTGAAAGAAAAGCGCAGAGGCAAGCTTTTTAAATAAAAAGCGTCAAAGGCAAGCTTTTTAAAAAAGCAAGTAAAGATAACTTCACTAGTGTTAAAAAATTGACACTAGTGAACTTGTATTTTTTGGTCCCACATGCAAAAGGTTCTTGATATAAAGTTTCTCAAGTTTAGCTACTACCCTAATAGTAGCGATAAAACGCTTACTTTAGCGAATGCTCTCCTTCAGTTAGAGAAGGAGATTTCAGAATATCTTAAGGATGGATGGGTAATGAAGGGTGAGATTACATTAACAAGTAATCCTTACGAACATCACAGCCAACATGTAATTCAAACAATGGTAAAGTATGAAACAACGAAAGTAGAACAATTAATTGAATTCTAGATTAAACTATACTTGTAATAACAACTATAGATATGCCGTGCCCATTCGCCAATGCTCTCGGCGAGCCAGGAAAGGGTATTCACGCCCAAAGAATATTTGGCATCGCCTTGAATGATACGCTCATGACAATTGCCGCAGCGGCCATAACAGCTTATGTCTATAATATAAACTTTTTTCTTAGTCTAGCAGCCTGGTTTGTAACAGGAGAGGTACTTCATTGGCTCTTCGGTACAAATACAGCCGTTCTGAGAATGCTTGGACTGACGCCCGTCTGCTCTTAAGAACTAGCCCCTAGCCTAGCAACCACTTAGATATCCCTTCTAACACAGCTCCCGCCTCCTTTTTAGTATATCCTTCTTCCACCTTTCCTTCCGTGGGGTCATACCAGTAAATTGAACCAGTTCCAGAGGTAGAAAGATTTGACCACGCTAACGAAGCTCCAGAATCGGCGATTTCTTCAGAATGCTCTTTCATTCGTGAAGCAAGAGCCACTAAACCAGTTCCACGTCCGCTCAAGAACTTTTCCACAATTGTTTGAGGACAACGATGAGGAAAAAGAATGGCATCCCATTCACATGTGATTTGTGTCATATCTTCAGAAGTTCCACCTATCAACGTAACATCCTTCCATCGTTGCCATAGACCACGAGGAATCTCACAGCCGGTCGTTGCGCATAACCAAAGAATTCTAACGGGTTTCGGACAATTTGCCACAAAGGTTGCTAGCATCTGCGCCTCAAATCCCTCTTTTACACGAACTATTAAATCCCAACGCTTTCTCAAGACACCAATACTGGTTAACAAATTATAGCCACTGGGGCGACCAACTGCTTCTTGAATAACTAATACGTTGCGACCTTTATACAAACTTTCGGATTCAATAAGATTAAACCTACGTAACCAGGCCGTCTCATCTCCGACAACTAAGAATTTATGTCCCTTGAGCTGTCCGTCAAATCCTTCAACCCGTAGTGCTTCCTGCGACTGCATGGAAAACATCCTTTACTTATCTGACAGTATCTTCGCATCATGAATTAGACGCACGATGAAATTCCTTTTAGCACTGTTACTTATACCCTTAGTGGATGCCCCATGGTTGTATTTAACATCTCCCTACGTGATTCCGATATACGAGAAAATCCAAGGCGGGCCTCTAAAAGTTACGCCTCTGGCAGCTATTGTTGTCTATATCGCTCTCGCTTGGCTTCTCATTCAACAGACAAGTGTACTTGGTGCCTTCTTGAATGGTGCGGCGATTTATGCTGTCTATGACTTCACAAATCTGACGATTTTCAAGGATTTTAGTCTTGCTATGGCTGTCGCTGACACAGTATGGGGAGGATGTCTATTTGCTATTTGCCATTACGCCTTGTCCCTTTTGCCTTTCTAGTTTTGTTCTTACGACCTTTGTCGCTTTTGCTTTTGCGACCTTTGCGAATCTTCCTACTAGATCCAGCACCACCTACCGCCCTTGAATTTGGAGAAGATTCCTCAGCATTAAAGACATTACCAATACGAGAAAGAGGATTATTATTTGAAGAGCGCTTCCACTTTAATCCAGGATTCGTGAATGAATTGTAGTATTCTTTAGACAAATTACTCAGCTTCAATGGCCCTGTTACGTGATTTCGATTACGAGGTAAACTTGCCTGAGCCCATACCATATTACTCACTGACCGTGGGAGATTTTTGCCTGTCTTTTTGTAAAAATTATTGCTTATTGCCAGCTTTTTAGACTTTACTTCTACTCCTTGCTCTACTGCTGATTTCACCATAGTAAGGGCACGAACATCAATATATGTTGTTGCCCCAACAGGAAAGTATGGAGAGGGAGATTCTTTTACAATAATCTCGGCATGTGTAGTTCCTGCTAGTTCTCTGACTTCTCCTATAAACTGCTGTGGCGCACCACCTAGACTACCTTGTGTCCAACGAACAAGGTCACCAGCATGAAATTGAGCTCTTGCAGAAGCCATTCTAATTATTAACATTATTTCCTATTACGCCTCGTGGACTTTTTACGACGGGTCTTTCTAGCAACATTGTTAGGACCTAGAGCTCCTCCACTAGGACCTTGTTTTGGAACCTTTGTCCATGTGCTTCCGTTTTTCAATGAATTATCATATTCTTTTGTGATTTTAACAGGCTTTCTTACAGGATTTTCCCTATTTCCACCAGGAACAACTTCTGTAAAGGCATTCGGGTTTATACGACGTCTTATATTATTCAGACCCAACATTCTATGCACAGCATTAACGGATGATGCTCCCTTTGAATACGCATTCTTGCGAGTTAACTTTGTAAAGACATTTTGTATTGCCTGTTTCTTTGCCATGGCATTGATACTTCCCGGAAAACCACGTCTTACTATCTTAAGATTACGAACATCAACACTTAATATTTCACCTACAGGAATGTACGTTGATGGTGATTCTAATATAAGAACCTGGGCGTGTGTAGGTTGAGTATATGTATTTCCAGTATTCAACGGTTGTAATCCTCTATATTCACCTACAAAATATCTCTTTCTTCCAGGTAATCCACTCTCTGGCCAGCTAACAATATCACCGATATGAAATGTATCTTCAGCATTTAGCCTTACCTTACTTACTATTCTATTACGATTTGCCCTCTCTTTTACAGAAGCATTTTCCATCTCTTCCCTTTCATACGCATTCATCCCATTCGACTCGTATCCACCTTCTGCCGCAGCCATTCTATACTATAATTAGAAATGTCTAACAGAAACAATGTGCCAAAGAAATTTACGACTACTTCTTCAAATGCGTCTAGTCCGGTTGGTCTAAGGTTCAGCTCCAATTCCAATTCTAATTCTAATAACTTGTCAACGATACGTGGGGCTAATTCAAATAATGGCCTAAGTGAACTTTCTGAATTTAACCGTGCTGAAGAGTTTGAACTTGCTCCTGCGAACGGAGTTCTTAATAACATGAGTAATAACGGCAGAAGTAATAATGGAACCACTTACAATGGTAACAATGGTAATTCTTACAATGAAAATTCTAACAATGAATCTACATACAATATAAATAATGGAAACAGTAACAATGGAACAACTAAGAATGGAAGCCGTAACTCATTTAATCAAGTTCCTCGTATAACACGCACTAATATGGGAGAATATCCTCCACTAGGAGGCAAAAAGTTTTCCAATAACAAAACATCTAAGAAGCCTGGAAAGCGCAATAATGCAAAGTCTAAAAAGACAAGAAAGACAAGAAAGACAAAAAGTAAGAATCGCAAGTAACTCTACATAATCATAGTATATGGTTGAATAGTGTTAGTTAAAAAGCCTCTATAGACATTTGACTTTCAGTCAAACGGCCAAGCCCATTGAAGAAGTGCCTGTCGTTGTCGAGGCCTACATGTCACATCGCCGTGACAGTTCTTCTTGACCGCCCCATAATGTCTGGCAAAGTTCTTCCATCTCTGAATCTGGACGGCATCTAACTCTGGAATTCTTCGCCCCATCCAATATCGACAATACCATTGAAACCATCCACGCACATCGGGATTTCTCAGAGACAAGACTTCCCGTTTCCCACTCAAGACTTTCCCCCCAGGAACCCATCCGTATTCCTTCCAGTCCGATAAGGGAAGGCGAGAATCTATTTTGAAATAATTGACCGAGATATCTTGTCCACCTGGACACAACTTTCCAAGAAGACCAGCATTCAAAAACCATTCAGCAGGGAATTCTAAAAGACAATCATTCAAGTACTTACCACCAAATGCACCTAGACATAGAATCTCTTCAGGTGTCGTATACGGCTCAAATCCCTCGGCAAATCCCTCACCTGGAGATTCTGTCAAAACGTAAGACCCTTTCTCCATCTTGTTCCACACCTTGATTGTATCACCTTTCTTAAATGATGATAGAGGACGACCCTTTGTTTTCAAGATGGCAAACATGTCTTCTACTGTTTTTATCTTTAGGACACGCTTGTCCATCTGCTATATCCAAACTAAAAATTGCCACCAGCAAATCCATTTAACTCCAGTCCCAACCATGGATTCCAAAACGTTAGACCTTCTTACTCAATGGCGAGCAAGCCTCACAGATAAGGAGAGACAGCTTCATGAGCTAGCAGCCGTTAAACTAAAGAAAGAGCTTGTGCCAAAGGATAGTAAAGATGGTGACAGTGGGTCTTATTTCCCCGATAAATGCCATGCATTCTTGAAGTGGAGGAAGCATAATGGAGTCTAGTTATAAAGGAGATGCCTGTGCCAGGATTTCTTGTAATTTCTTCGTTTTTTGCTTTTCTTGCGTGAGTAAAATAGAAAGCGTATGCTTTTTGACATTTTTCTTCTTTTCTTTTATTCCTATCATAGAAGGCATTTTTGTTCGCAAAATTTCAACAAACTTATCCAAAGACACTTCTGGTTGGGATGAATTGTGTTGAGTAGCTTCAACTCTCAATTTGAAATCTTCTTCAGTCGGTACATCAGTTTCCACAGGAAATGGTAGATTATATTCGATACCCTTCAGTCGATGAGATGCGTATAATTCACAACAATATAAGTAATATTCAAGTTGAGAAGCTGGCATTTTTATAGTTGGAAATCTCTCGGTAAAACACTTTAAAATAGTAAGCTTCAAATCAGATTGTTTTTTATATTCATCATAATAAATCTTATATAAATGCGACTTTATCTCTGTCGTAGTTTCTTTATCATCTGTATAAAGATGTTTATTCTTATAAAGCATGTAATTTATATGAGTATCGCTCACTATTTTATTTAAATTCATATAATCCTTGCTGCAATTATAAACAAATTCTAATCGCTCTGTCCACTCCTCCTTCGTTGTTTTTCGTGGACAGCTGCGTATGATTTGATTTTCATAGCGAACATATTCATTTAGACTCATATATAATATCAGTCTAAATGAATTTAAGTCAGAATGCAAATTAAATAACCTCTAACACAATCCCCGCTCGCAGAGCTGCCAACTCAGAAAAGGAGCTTCCTCGTGAAGCAAGAATCTTTGAGCATTTGTGTAAAAGAAGCCAATCCACGATTCCATGTTGCTGTTGCTCCTTCGTGATGCGTCCAAGCGTATAAATTGGAGAGATAATTGACCTTGTATATAGTTCCTTAAACTTATTTTTCACGTTGATTTCATCTGCTGCGAGAAAAAATTGCTCGTCAGGATTCTTCTCTAGGAGCGCTGACACCTTGGTTTCAAATGCGGGGAGAGGAGAGGCCTGGATACAATTGAGATGGTCTGTTCTGCGAATATGAATACCAATTGGCCGAGTAAAGGTCATTTGCGATACGGCAATCGATTCTAGATACGGCATCACCTTAATCCCTCGTAGAATAGCAAGACCACGAGGCTTTAGAAAATCAGCATGGAAGATGCTGTAGCTTTGAATGCGTGGGTCAACCCCGAGGTCTAGTACAGTTCGCATATCATCGGCATTCAACACTTGATGGGCAGACTTCAGATAACTGGCTCTCACCATTGTTAGACGAGGAATGGTTGCGATATCAAGAATCTCCTCTATACTGCATGCCATGTGACCGATTTCCTGAGGCCAGTAAATCTCCAAGTCTAGTGCAAGGTCCTCTGCCCATAAGGACGCACAGACAATTGCTCGAAGACGATTACAAAAGCCGCCTTGGGTGCGTAGGGCGAGTGCCATTATATGATAAACGTGGGGGATTTTTAGCCCGCTTCGCTTAGTCCGCTTCGCTTAGTCCGCTTCGCTTAGCCCGCTTCGCTTATCCCGGTCCTTAGGCTAAGGCTAAGGCCAAAAGGCCAAAAGGCCAAAAGGCCAAACGGGCCGTTAAAAGAAAAACACAAAGACCTAAACTTTTTTTGTGAGTAATAAATACTTCTACACTGGAAAAATTACGCCGTCTTGTTCAATCCGCTCCCCGTGCTGGTAGTTTTTACGCAATTTCGCATGCCCGTCTTACCTCTCAAATTAGAGAATGGAATTATCAGCTGCCAAAGGTCAAGCCTTATTATGCTGTAAAGTGTAATCCTGAACCTGTCTTGCTCCGTTGGTTATCAGAGGCGGGATACGGTTTCGATTGTGCTTCGGCCAGGGAGATTGAGATTGTTCTAGATTCGGCGAATGGTAAAGACATTATCTTCGCAAATCCGTGTAAGAAGAGGGAGGATATTTTGTATGCAAAAGAGGTTGGTATTCAAACAACGGTAGTAGATTCTGTAGAAGAAGTTCATAAGCTTGCCCAGTGTGGCTGGAAGGGCGATTCTCTCATTCGCATCATTGTTAAAGATTCTGGGTCCAAGATGCCCTTTAGTGCCAAGTTTGGATGCCCTTTAACACAAGTTCAAAATATTCATGAGGTAGCTACAAAACTAGGTCAAACCATTTCTGGGTTAAGTTTCCATGTTGGCTCAGGATGTCAAGACCCAGACCAATATTATAAGGCAATTTGGGACGCTAATTTTATGGCAAAGCAACTTCTAAATGGCCCTTACACCATTGATATTGGAGGTGGATTTATGAATGCAGGATTTGAGGCTGCGGCAACGCAAATACGACGAGTACGTGGCTATATTCCTTCTAACACAAGAGTAATCGCCGAGCCAGGGCGTTTTTTTGCTTCCACTTGCCAGGACCTATTTGTGAAGGTTATTGGTAAGAAGCCTACACATGATAGGAAGGGCTTCAGATACACTCTGGATGAGAGTTTGTATGGGCAATTTTCATGTATTCCATTTGACCAGGCCACACCAAAATGGATTAGGGTGTCTGATAGTGATGTAAAGCGAAAGAAGTGTTCAGCTGTTTTATACGGTCGTACATGTGATAGTGTTGATATGATAGCAAAGGCGGAGAAAGCGGAAGAATTAATGGAGGGCGATTGGCTCTGGTTTCCGAATATGGGAGCATATACTACAGTCACGAGCACAGAGTTTAATGGATTTCCCAGACCGCCGCTCATTACCCTTGAAAAAGAAACTCTTCCAAATGTGAATGATTTTGAACCTGATGATTGGCCTTCTAGCTTAACGTATGTGCGTCATGTGAGTATTCAGTAGCAGACGAAGGCCAACTTTCTAGTTCAATCCGAATTAATTTAAATTCATCTTCTTGCGGCCCTGAGCTTACAATGCTAGCAACGCTGGGTCGCCTTGATTCTAAATCAAGTTTCATATCGCAAATTTTTACTTTATCTGACATATTTGCTTCAATCCAGTCATATACCTTCATGCTGAACGGGAGTGTGTTAAATGAGAATGTAGAGAGGAAATGAGTCCATTCAGAGTCTGTATCATCTCTGTAAAGGGCTGCTCGTACGTAGGAGCGGAAGGTCTTTCTATTCACGTTCCCTTCGGCGCTCTCAATATAGAGGAAAAGCTTCTTTTCAAGCTCTCGGTTGATTTCACGCTCTGCCCTAAGCTCTTTTGTTAGTGCATCGACTTTTGCTTTTAGTTCTTGCATGGTGGGACTGAAACTATAAAAAATGACACGATATCATTTTTTATACTTTGTCCGCCATGGTTGATAATTGTATAAACACGAATCCTAGAATAAAGTGGCTATGGTATAGCTGTATTCTTATACTTTTAGGAGTTTTGACCGCTGGAATCTATATCTTTCAAAGAGATACATCTATGACAGGTGCTGTCCTGCTTCTTAGTGGCGCTCTAGGATTGATGTTTATTGTCGTCTTATATATATATGAGTGCATCTTTCTGTGTGAGACGCAGTAATCTTTTCAGGGGTTTCTCCTATTTTTATGTGCCAATGACTCATAAAAATAGGGAATCCTTACACTTGACAGTTCAAAGCAACGTAGAAATGCTCAGCTGTCCAGTTTAAGATTTATAAGTAATATCCATCTCCATAATAATGCTTATGAGACGGACGCTTAGTCTGAGTGTATTCACTCAGCTTATTTCCGGAAGCATCAGAAGCTGTAATAATTGTCATATTGCCAACAATATATAATGAATACACTAAAACGGCGAGAAGCACAACAAGTAGAACCCATTTCCACGCTTCCATTCTAATTATACAGGAGAAATAGTATTTAATAAAATCATAAGACTTAAGGTCAACTTATTTATTAAAACCATATGCCAGCGGTTCTAGGAGGGTTTGTAGAGCTTCTTGACACATTCGGCAATGACCTGACGGTGGTGAATGCGGCAAGAGTATCCTTTCACAAGGAAGTGGATACCATGAGCCCAGGCGACGAACGACTCGTAAAGTATCTGGCAGAGCACAATCACGTAACACCTTTCTTTCATCCTCAGGCACGCTTCAGGATAAAGATGCCTATCTTTGTGGCTAGAGAGTGGTACCGTCATCAAATTGGATTTGCACGCAATGAGGTGAGTCGCAGATATGTGGACTCGGAGCCTGAGATGTATTTGCCGACTTGTGTAAGAGAGCGTGACGCTAAGCTCAAACAGGGAAGTAAGTCCACGGAAGTCCCCATGAATGACGAGGCTCATTCGATAATCAAGGAGACGAATGAATTAGCCAGTCAAGCATACAGGAAACTCCTATTGCTTAATGTGGCACCTGAGGTTGCTCGTACGATTCTTCCTCAGGGGATGTATACGGAATTTATTGAGACAGGGTCCCTCGCCGCCTACTCACGACTCTGTGGGCTACGCCTTGACCCGTCGGCTCAATGGGAGATACGACAGTATGCCGCTGCCGTCTCTTCCTTGATGGAGGAGGCGTTTCCAACCTCCTGGAAGGCTTTGCAACCTGAGGCGTGGAAGGTATCTTTGCCAAAGATACCTTCAGTGGAAGCTCTTCATTCTGTGAATGGGTGCTAAGGCTTTGTGCCTTTGCTACGTGACGTGAGCACACATCAGACCCCGAAATAACAACTCTTTTACACAACTCGTGGGAACAAACATAAACCCAACACTGACCATTTCTTTTCTTATTCGAGCGCCAAGCAATTGAACTAGCATCGAACCATTCTGGGGAGAACTCCATTAAATAGTAATTGCTGGAATTCTCTAAACTCTTCCTGACACCTTTGTAATTGTCATTAATCCTTTTAGAAGTTTAGCTGGTGTTTGAGCAGAGCTTGCAACTGATGGCTTAGGAGAAAACGGGTCGGCAGCAAAGACAGTTGACGCTTGAGAAGGAGCACCGATAGAGTTAGAACTCATAACACTTCCAGATTCAGATTCATCTTCTAAGAGTTTTGAGGCTATAGTATACATTAGTGATGCACCGTCTTTCTTACCAGAATTATATTGTTCTTTTAATGTATCATATGTATTTCCATTAATTGAGCGTAAAAGCTCATGTATTTTTCTTGATTCTGGAAGGTCTGAATTTTGAATTAAATTATATATTGTTTCTGGTGTATTACCAATATCTATCATGAATGTTGGTTGGTCTTGGTCTTGGTCTTGCTGCGAAGCAGCAGCAGAAGCAGCAGCAGCAGAAGCCAATTTCATACCATATACTTTATTCATAAACTGAGAAATTGCTAAACGTTGATTCTCAGCATTACCACTAGCAGATGCAACATATATTAACATTTCTAAATATATTATCGCTTGTTCTAACATTACACTACGAAGTTCATCTTCATTTAGAGATGTACTTGCTTCTCCTTCATTTGTGTATAAGTTAGCAATAGCAGCATTTAAATTCTCTATACTTCCACCATGCTGGACTCGTAGTTTAACAGTCGTATTTCTATAATTCTTTTTCTTTTTCTTATAAGTCTTAGAAAAAAGTGAGCCACCAGATTGAGTTTTTCTTTCTGACATGGAACCTTGACGAGTAGGAGCAGCACCACCAATAGCAGCAGCACCACCGCCAATAGCAGCAGCAGCAGAAGGAGTAATACCTAATATTTCAGTAATTTGTGTAAAAAAGGTTTGTGATAGTTGTCTCACAGATAATAGCTCTGTTAAACCCTGATATATTTCTGGGAAATCATTCGGAAGATTTCTATGTAAATGAATAAGAATATCAGTTGCCCATTCTTTATGAAAACAGGGAGTTACAGAGTTTCTTCTTGCTTTAAATTGTGCTTGGTTTGTCTGTAAAACATTAATCATATCCCATTGATATTCCAATTTGGCAGAGCAGTTTAGTAGGTCTCCTGTAACTGAACCTTCAAAGATAACAGTTTTCGGTATCTTTATATCTGTTAATTTGCTTCCATCAGCAGTTAATATATCTAGGGTCGTGTAATGTAAGGGTAGTTTAGTCTTTGCCTCATGACATCTTTTTATAATTTCTTTATTATCACCTTGTGTAACATCATATTCAATTTTTTCAAGAGGAGTTTTAGGAATATATTCACCAAGGACACATACAGCTAATATTTTTTTAAGAAAGAATTTATATCTTTCATTAGGATTGACAATTTGCTTACATACATATGCATCGGCATATCCTCGTGCTTCTCCTTTTGCTTTAGAATCATCAGAAACAGATTGTATATGACCATATACAGCATCAGAAATTGTATTTTGTACAGTATAAATCTGCGATTTTGTTGTTAGAGCAGAAGCAGAAGCAGAAGCAGAAGCAGAAGCAGAAGCAGAAGCAGAAGCAACAACTTCTTCCAACCCTTCCTTAAGGTTGGGATATTCACCAGATATTATATACTGTAAAAAGCTGTTTTTATACGCAGTATAAAATGCCAATTTAGAATTAATTATATCAACTTGAGTATTGTAGACTTCCTTATATATGTTAAATGCAGCAATTTCTCTTTCTTTCTCTTTTCGTAAAGATTCTTCCCTAACCGCTGGTGTGTCAAGTTTAGTATTCTTAAAGACAACCAATGTATCTTGTACGTGCATAAATACACAATCTACTGCCATT
>Ga0209246_10000578_pt1 | contig 15302 bp, 15 predicted proteins | sample LauGreSpBDMM15SN_2_FD_187560 | JGI IMG/M metagenome (GOLD analysis project Ga0209246, IMG submission 187560) | Freshwater lake microbial communities from Lake Michigan, USA - Sp13.BD.MM15.SN (SPAdes) (version 2) | ecosystem: Environmental > Aquatic > Freshwater > Lake | place: Lake Michigan...
TTGGCTTTGCAGTAAATTTTTGTATTTCTGCAGGCTTTCAATTTTCTGCGGCTGTGGCACATGGAGCTAGTCTTGCCGGCGATGCTATTGCGCTCGGTCAGGCAATAGCGGCTTTGAGTATTGCCGTTGAAACTCGTGATGATGCTAAAGAAACACTCGCTTCCATGGAAGAACATTATGGTGCTCTCGTAAGTGCCGCTCTTGCAGTCGACGGTCGTGGAGGAGTCGATGAGGCTGCACGCTAACCTCCAATAAAAATTAATGAGAGATGCATTTATGAAAATAACAAACTTTTCAAAGAAAAAACATATTGGATTAGCGTTATCAATTTCGTTATTGACTGCTTGCACGTCTCAACCCATTCATGTGCGTGAAGAAAACAAACTTATTGACGCTGGATCAGTAGAAACTCCAGAGGCGATTGCTGCAGAGTTTTCTGAAGACTCAAGATCTCGGCAGGCCAGGCTTGCAGAGTTATTTGAACAGAAGACCCCTATTGTTGAGCCTCCACCAATAGAAGCTCCGAAGTACAATCCTCTTGATGAGATAACAGTTGATCTGATTGCTGATAATGGCGAACTTCAATATGTATTGAAGGCACTTGCCGAGCAGGCTGGTCTTAGTTTGATCATTCACCCCAATCTCATTGGTTCTTCTTATAGAGTCACAGCAGATTTCAGAGGGGTAAAAGCCACGACTGTGCTTGAACAGTTGGCAAGAATTACTGATATCCATGCTGAAATCGACGGCAACACGCTTGTCATCAATCCACTGGAAGAAAGGGTATTTCAACTTAGCTATATGGAAACTGATACTCAAAGTCAGTTTTCATCAGGAGGCGATGTACTAGGTGGATCCAATGGTGGATCATCTGGCGGCGGCGGCACTGGCCAAATTCAGGGCAGGTTTACCTATTCAGGTACTAGCATGCCCAATTCAAATGGTTACGACCAACTTGAGAACATGCTTGTAACCATAATCGGTGAATCTGCAGGCAGCAATAGTGGCAGCAATCTTAGTGGCGCCAGTAGTATTGAGGAAATATCAATGCTTTCAAGACTTGGCACTGCCATTCGAAGTGACATGCCTACTTATTCGCTTAATCGTGTAACTGGAACCTTGTATGTGCGGGCTAAGCCATCAGCAATGAAAGCTGCTGCACATTTGATTACTTCTTATGATGCCATAATGAACAAACAGATCCTGATCGATGCCCAACTCATTGAGGTAAAACTCAGCGATGCCTTCCGCTTCGGGGTTGACTGGACGAGTTTGCGTGAAAATGTTGCTAGTGCATTTACTTCAAGCGCACGTAGCGTATCTGCAGTTTCTGGAGAATTTGGCTCTCTTGCCCAAGGTGTACGCACAATCACAATTTCAGGCACTGCTTCTGCTGCTGATTCAAGCACTACCATAAACACAGCGACAGACGATGTTGCCATGGCTGTTGAAATGATGCAGCGTTATGGTGATGTAGTCGTTCTTTCAAATCCCAGTATCAGGAGTAAGCATGGCCAGCCCGCGCTCATCAGTGTTGGCACTTCAAGTACTTATGTATCAGATACGAGGGTGGTGACGACTGGCAATGCTGGCGGAGCAATAACAAGTCAGGAAATCCAAACTAGCCAAGTTTTCGATGGTCTGATGATAGGCGTTGTGCCATTCATAGATTCCGAGGGTGGAATTTCCCTCTCTGTACACCCTGTCCAAAGCAAGGTCGATCCATTAAGCCTTGCATTGGTTGATGCTGGAGGTAATACCAAAGTTACCCTTCCAATTGTTGATCTGAAATCTATGGTGACACAACTGAAAGTAAGAAGTGGTGATGCAGTAATAATGGGTGGTCTAATTGACCAGAATGACTTCAGATCTCAAACAGAGACACCTGGATTAGGCCGTATACCTGTTTTAGGCAATCTGTTCAAACAAAGAAGTAATCAGGACAACATCAGGGAATTGGTGTTGGTACTGAAGGTTACCCTGCTTTGAGTTTGATTTTTGAAAGTCTCAAGTCCCTTGAAGATACTGATGAAGCTCCAATTTTCATTGCTTCGAAGCCATTTGACGGCAGAAAGCTTGAAAGAGAAAAAACCAGTTATTACATTAAGGTTATATGGGTTGCGATATTGGTAGCAGCACTGTGCTGGACGGTGTTTGCTCTCAACAAAAATGAGAACTCGCAAACACCTATTCGAACTGACAATTTTAGCTCACAATCCAGCAATTCCCCCTTAGTTTTGCCGAAAGAAGATCCTGTCTCATTGCGCGGAGATGCAGCAATTGTTGAAGACAATGAATCGACAAGTGTTCCAGCTTTATTGATCGCTAACGCAACAATGGAAGTGCAAAATCTGACAGATTCTGTGGTGTCCGTTAATGTTGAAGATGCTGATATACGAACGAAAAATTCAGCTGGAAACAATGTGGTAGTTGAACAAGCTGTTGCAATCATTGGCACGACAACCCTGAATTCCGCAATTCAGCTTGTTAATCCTGATGATGCTATCAGCAGCCGATCCAGGAGTGATGAGAGTGAAGTCAACCAGAGTCAACAGGCTGTACTCCAAGGTTTAGCTGCTAACGTAGCACCTGTACCTGTACCTGTACCTGTACCTTTACCTTTACCTGTAACTGTATTGCCTGCAGTACCAGTTCCTGTCGTGTCTAATGCAGAAAATGTATCGAGTTCAATCCCGCTTCAAACTGTTTCACAGGATATTGCGGCCATGTCAGAAGATGTAATCATTGAGTCAGAATCTACCAAAACAGAGCGTCTTGTTAATTCCCCAGTAACCGTTCGCCCCAATCCAGTCAGGATTCGCCTTATTGTAGAAGAAGCTCGAAGCCAAATACTATTGGCCATTGAAAATGGAAATCTACAGGACGCTGAACAAGCCCTTGCTTCCATTGAGGAACAATTGGGTGCCAACAGCCTTTTTGCGATGAGAATGCGTGCATTTTATTTGCTCAATACTGAACAGTATATAGCTGCATCTAGCATCTATGATTCACTGATTATTGATGCACCAGACGATCATGAGTCCAGGCTTAACAGTGCCTGGATAGCGCTCAAACTCAAAGATTTCGAACGTGCAAAGAGTCGTATTCAACCCTTGTTATCCAATCCTTCCTATGGGGCAAGGGCCGCCGAGCTGAATGCTGAACTACTTCGTATTGAAGAGCTTGGGAAATGATCACATCTACTGTTATAAAATTACCACCTGCCAATGCCTATTTAATAAAATTGGGTTTGAATTCAAATCCATTTCCTATTTCGCCAGATGCTGGTCGTTACTTTTTGACAGAAAATCTCGAAGAGCTTATTCACGAAGTCCTTTTTTGCATACAACAACGTAAAGGCTTTATGGTTGTTTCTGGAGAAGTAGGGCTAGGTAAAACAACCTTCAGCAGATTTCTGATAGAGCAGCTGAAATTGATGGAAACATCAGTTGCTGTTGTTTTTAATAGTTTTCTGCAAGAAGGAGACCTGCTAGACCAGATATGTGCTGATTTCGGTTTGACCGTAAACGTCCATTCACTTCGTGAAAGAATTGATTTACTAAATGGTTTTCTCATGTCCGAAAGGAGATTGGATAGGAACTGCGTGATAATTATCGACGATGCTCAAAACATGAGTATCAAGACACTTGAAACTATTCGCCTTCTTTCCAACCTTGAAACAAATTCTGAAAAACTCGTTCAGGTTCTCTTACTCGGGCAGCAAGAACTTTTAACCTTGCTTAGGAGTGATTCTCTTCGTCAACTCAGAAGCAGGATCGCTCTAAGCAGGGTGATCCTTCCATTAACTGAAAAGGATTTGGCAAGGTACGTTGGTTTTAAATTAACAATCTCTGCCAACACATTACCAATAAATATCTCAGCAAGGGGTGTCCGGCGTTTGTTTGTTTATTCTCGTGGAAATCTGAGACGAGCAAACTTGATTCTAGATAGAGCCATGATGCTATTGCTTCAAAGTCCAGCACGCATCATAAATGCTGAACATATCAAAGTAGCTATGTTGGACCTAGATGTGCAGGCAGTGCGTAAGAAATATCGCAAGATATTATCTTTATCTCTTGTTGTAATTGGAATCTTTACGATTTTAACTTTTTTTTTCCGAGGTCAAGAACGGCCGTTTGAAAGAATGTTGAATGTCATAAATCATGAGCATGCCCTGTCAACTGAGGCTTTTTTTGCACATTTATTATCTTCGAATATTAACAAGGTATCCGGGTTGGAACCGATATCTCAAGATGATGCGATTTTGACAACTAATACTGTAAATGTAGTCGCAAATGATATTGCAGCTCCTTCGCTTGATATGAGAAAAGGGGTACAAAAGGGTGCTGTGCAGCGATCAAATATGCCAGAAAATCCTACGCCAATAGCGGTTGCATTGACTCAGCCCTTGCAGCAATCAAGGTTGCTGGCTGACGACCAATTGAAAAAAACTGAATCATATCTTGAGGAATTTGAACTATCTCCTTACTCAAAAACCTTTTATGAGTACATTTCCAGGGGCGATATCCAGTCATTGAATGAGCAATTACTTGCTCCATTGGGCTTTTCTGCGCTTGCACTGATTTCTGTACCTGAAGTACTTAAAACAGGGTTTCCTATACTTGAACTTGTCAATATAGATGGTAAAAATAGTGAGTGGATTGTATGGAAGCCTGAGCTCAAAATAGATCCAATTGTGTTTGCCGAAAGATCTGCAAATGTTTTGACTTTACAGCAAGTATTGGCATCGGAAGGTTATTACACAGATACTCTTGATGCTGTAGCTGGAATAAATACAATCAAGGCGCTTCTTGATTTCCAGGCTTCCAATCAAATACCCCTGAGTGCCCAGGTTGATCCCCTTACACTATTCGTTATAAATCAGACCAACAAAAACCCATAATAATATCTATGCCTCTCAATGAAATTTCAAATGATCCAAATAATTCTTTTATGAAAAACATGAGACTTGGTGAGATCCTTCTCCATAAGGGTCTGATTCAGAAAAGTATGATTGATTTCTGTCTTCATGAACAGAAAATCACTGGGGAGCGTTTTGGTCAAGTTATGGAAAGATGCGGCTTTGTCACCCACAGGGACATTCTAGAGTCACTATCTTTACAACATAATATTGCTGTTGTTGAGATAGGTAACGACAACATCAATGAAGATTGTCTACGTCTTTTCAATGAAAACCTCTGTCGTAACAATCAATTCATTCCATTGTTCAGGGAAGGTGATGTTGTAACAGTTGCTACCAGTGCTTTTGATCACGAATCTGTTAAACATCTTCTTGAGAGATATTGTGGTCTGGATATTATTTTATGTTTTTCCGACAGGTCGAGAATCAACAAACTTATTACAACCAATTACAATAACGCTGGGCGTTCACAGGAATATTACCTGGAGCGTGAAATTGCTACGCTGGTCGCTGACAAAGAATCCGCACTAAGGCTTGACCCCCTCGTCAATCTGCTCGTGAGAATGGCGTTGGAAAAGCGTGCTACCGACATTCATGTCAGGCCCATGGAACACTCTATCAATATTGCTTTCAGGATTGATGGTGTAATGCTTTCCATACTATCCCTTGGCAGCAATTTCAAACGACTCATTTCTACAATAAAGCTACTAGCCAATATGGATATAGCTGAGACCAGGAAAGCACAGGATGGCAGTTTTGATCTTAAGCTGGATGAAGCTTTTTTTGATATACGAGTATCCACTATCGCCTGCTCCTATGGCGAGAATATTGTTATGCGCTTGCTTTCGCGCAATCAGGATGTCAGGCGGATGGAGAATCTCGGTTTCGAACCAGATCACTTAAGCCATATTCTTGGAATGTTCAGAAGACCGTCAGGTATATTCCTGATAACAGGTCCAACCGGTTCCGGAAAAACAACCACACTGCATGCCGGGATCATGTCACTTGATATATTGAACAAGAATATTCTGACAATCGAAGATCCCATCGAATATCAACTTCCCATTGTTCGTCAAACACAGGTAAATTCCAAAGCAGGATATGAGTTTTCCGGTGCCATAAGGAATTTTCTCCGGCATGACCCCGATATTATAGTTGTAGGTGAAATCAGGGATTCTGTTACTGCTTCTGCTGCTCTTGATGCTGCTGAAACGGGACATCTTGTGCTCTCTACAATGCATACAAATAATGCCATAGGCATTGTTCCTCGCTTGAAATCCTTGCAAGCGGATACTCACCAGCTTGCAGATGTGTTGGTAGGAGCACTTTCTCAAAGACTTATCCGGCGCAACTGCAAACACTGTATAAAGCAAATACAACCAACTTTTGATCACGCAAAATTTCTTAAAATCAGTATCGATATACCTATCTATAAATCTGAAGGTTGTTCCAGATGCAATTTTACCGGCTTTATTGGTCGAATTCCGATTTACGAGATTGTCGAATTTTCCGATGAGCTAAGAAATGCCGTTCATTCTGGAGAATCACTTACCGATATGTACCGCATAGCAAAAAAATACAAATATACATCTATGTATGAAGTTTCCCGATCCCGGGTGCTTACAGGAGAGACGAGTATTGAAGAAGTTCTCTTTCACGTAGTCCCCCCTGAGGAGTAAAAGATGGCTACATTTATCTACAAAAGTATTCATGATGATTCCCAAGTATGTTGGGGGGCAGGGAGATACCCCTTCAACGACGTAGAGTCGCTCAATAATTTTCTCGAGCGTTCAGGGCAGACTATTGTCCATTCATTTGTAATGCCGGTACCTGTCGAGTCAGTGTTGAGTGTTTACTATCGTCTTCGTGCGAAGAAAATTCCTTCAGATGATCTTGTTGAGTATTTGAGAAATACGGGCATCATGCTCAAAACAGGTGTTCCATTCGTTGAGGTTATCAAAGAGGCTGCTGATGCTTCTGACAGCAATTTTCTTCGGCATATAAGTAGGGGCATTGCAATGGCAATAGAGTCTGGTTTGGGCGTTCATGCCGCACTTTGCCGCTACGAGGATGTATTTCCTGTCCAGATGTTGCACATAATTAGAATCGGTGAAGAAAGCTCTAAACTTGATCAGGCATTTCTATCGGCCGCTGAGCATGTAAAAAGAGTCAGTATGATAAGTGTTGATGTCAAGAAAGCACTTTTGTATCCAGTTATTTCAATGTTTGCTGCAGTGCTGGCAAGTCTATTCTGGCTTTATTACACAATTCCTGCCATGAGCGATTTATATCGGCAAATGGGTCTGGCATTGCCTCCTATCACCCTTACTCTTTTGGGTTTTGCTGATCTTTTTCGACTCAATAGCGGTAAGGTACTGTTTTTTTTGATTAGCCTGATAGTGATTATTCGACTGCTATATGTCTGCAATGGCCATTGTCGATTTGCTTGGCAAAATGTTGTTATGCACCTTCCGGTATTTGGGAAAGTAACCAAACACGCATGCATTGCATATTTCTCCGAATATTTTTCCATGCTGCTCAGGGCGGGTGTTGATCCCCACAAAGCACTGGGGATAATTTCTGACGCCATGGACAATGAAGCTTTTAAGCGTGCAATTCTCAAGATTCAGGAGGGAGTTGCCAGTGGAAACAGCATTTCTTCCGAGATGCAGCGACAAAAATTATTTCCTGGCATGGTCTGTCGTATAGTGAGAACTGGTGAGCAAACCGGAACCCTTTCACAGCAGCTTGATTTTATTGCCAATGAATATGTGTCAAGACTCGCCAATCTTATAGGCAAGGTCAAGGCTTTGGTTGAGCCTATAGCCATTGTTATTGTCGGGGTGCTGATGATAGTAATAGTCATCGCAATGTTCTTTCCTGTTTACAATATTATACTTCAGATGAGCGGAGTCGACGGTTGAGATGATTTTCATTCGTGGATATTCCCTGTTTCAACCCATAGTTGCTTTTGCAATCTTTCAAATGTCTGGCTACTCATTTGGTGACGCTTCTTTTGAGTATGAAACTACAACCAATGAAGGAGCTGTTCTCGAAACGGCAAGCTACCAGATAAAAGGTGGGCAGCTTCGTTATAGTATGAACGCATCGCTTTCAGCCTCAGAAGAATACTACTTGTATACTTCACAGCCAGAGCAGCTTTTATTCGTGCAACCTCATTTGGACACGCATTACATATTGAGCGAAGGTGTAATCACTGCAGCAACTGATCAAATCAAAATACAGAAAACGCAACTTGAAGACTTGTTGGCTAATGGATTGAATGAGTCATCCTCTTCTACAAGAGATAGTGTAAAAGAGGCATTGAGAAATCTTGAACTAGTCAGTAGTCAGCTTGAAATCTATCAAGCTCAGCTGGGTAGCAAGTCGGTTCAACTGAAAAATAAAACGGCTGATCTAACCATCAATGGTTATTCATGCGCAGGATACAGTGTATCTTTACTTTCAGCTTTACTTGAAGTTTGCTATGCCAATGCTGAAAGTTTGGGAATATCCCAGTCTGAACTGGAAACCTTCACCTCATTTCACAAGGCTTTGCACAAGGCATCTGGTATGCCAGAGTATTACACTTTAATTCCTGCAGCACTTCCCGTAATGGTGGTTCATGGTTCTGTTGATTCACCTACAGGTCTTTCTACCAGCCTTGGGAAAATCATCACTACTGAAATAGATTCGTCAATTTTCACTATCACAGAATCTTCAGTGAGAAGAGATGAATTATCTGCACCTTGAAGAGACTTATTCGGTAATCTCCGCCCCATTTTAACCGAAGCTAACAGTAGAGTCAGGCCATCATGGCCAGCTCCTTCATGCGCCCCATCAGGGATGCATCCATACCACCGAACGTGGCGTTGCTGATGCCGTGCTCCTGGCACAGATCAGGAACCGGGGCCCCGGCTTCAGCCTCAGCTTGCTTCAAAACACTAATGATCTGGCTATCGCTAAATCTCGACTTCTTCATGTAGATTCTCCTCGGGTCAATATTACGAGAATTTTCCACTTTTGAGCTCGGTGGTTTTTAGGGGGGATTACCGTGTTACCCTTCATAAATTGTAGATGTGGGGGGATAATGGCCGCCTCACTTCCCAGGCTGAACAGAGTCTCCAATGTCCGGACTTACCCATCTCGATGAACACGGCGCGGCTCACATGGTCGATGTAGGCGCAAAAGCCGTGACCTCGCGCACGGCCAGTGCTGCAGCCAGCATTACCATGCTGCCCGCCACGTTGCAGTTGATAACGGAAGGCAAGCACAAGAAAGGAGACGTGTTTGCCGTTGCGCGCATTGCCGGCATCCAGGCTGCGAAGAAGTGCAGCGACCTGATTCCTCTCTGCCACCCGTTGATGTTGACCAGCGTCAGCGTAGAGCTCAAGGCTGATCCGGCCAGCTCGCAGGTGCATATCCTTGCAACCTGCAAGGTAAGCGGGCAGACCGGTGTGGAAATGGAGGCGCTGACTGCGGCTTCCGTGGCGGCCCTGACGATTTACGACATGTGCAAGGCGGTGGATCGCGGCATGGAGATCACCAGCGTACGCCTGCTGGAGAAAGCAGGTGGCAAGTCCGGCATCTGGCAACGTACTTGAGAGGTTGGTGACTGACGATGATTGAAGTCCATTATTTTGCCAGTATTCGTGAACGCCTTGGTTGCGACATGGAATTGCTTGCCACGCCGTCGGCATTGGCCACGGTAAATGAGGTCATTGATGCGCTTGTGCAAAAACATGGTGAGCCTTGGAGCAAGGTGTTGTGCGAGGGCAGGGTATTGGCGGCGGTTAACCAGTTGGTCTCCGAGTTGAACGCACCGGTAAAAGACGGTGATGAAGTAGCATTTTTTCCGCCGGTCACCGGCGGTTGAATCCCGGGCAGGGCTTGCAGATGACAACCACGACAGACACATCAGCAATTCAAGGGAGCACGTTCATCCCGAAAATCTGCGTGCAACATGCGGATTTCAGTCTGCAGGAAGAAGCCGACCTCTTGCGTGCGCAGTGCAGCAATACGGGCGCTATCGTCACGTTCAGCGGATTGGTGCGCGATTGGCACGAGGGTGAACAGGTCAAGGGCTTGTATCTCGAACACTATCCGGGCATGACTGAAAAAAGCCTGCGTGCCATTGCCGAAACTGCCGCTGTGCGTTGGCCCTTGCAAGGCATTACCATCATCCATCGCATTGGTGAGCTGCTCGCGAGCGAACAAATCGTGTTCGTGGCCGTCAGCAGTGCGCATCGGCACGCAGCCTTTTCTGCCTGCGAATTCATCATGGATTACCTGAAGACCAAGGCGCCATTCTGGAAAAAATGCCTGCAGCCCGACAAGGAATACTGGGTGGAGGCAAAGGCGAGCGATGATAGTGCTGCAGAGCGTTGGCAGCGTTGAGCGTTAAAGACTGATATTTGGCTATGCCGACCCTTCAGCGCGGTGGACGCTTGCCCACGGGCCTCGCAGGCGTTTTCAGTGAGCGGATAAATTCTTCGCTGTCTATGTCCAGCACCCGGTACTCACCGGGCTGCAAAGTCCCCAACTCCCATGGACCGATACGGATCCGAATCAAACGCAGTGTGGGAAACCCGGTGGCAGCCGTCATTCGCCGCACCTGGCGATTGCGCCCTTCGCGGATGCTCAAGGCCAGCCAGGAATCAGGAATGCTGAGGCGGACGCGGATGGGCGGATTGCGCTCCCAAAGCTGCGGAGCAGCAATTGCTTCGGCGCGGGCGGGGAGGGTCGGGCCGTCATTGAGGTTTACCCCGTTACGCAAGATATTCAAGGCACTCTCGCCCAAGGCACTCTCGATTGCACCTTCTACCTGCACGAGGTAGGTTTTTTCCAGTTTGAAGCCGGGATCGCTGATGGCCTGTTGCAACTTGCCATCGTCAGTCAGCAGCAACAAGCCTTCAGAGTCACGATCAAGGCGGCCAGCCGGATAAACCCCGCCCAGGTCGATATAGTCCTTTAGAGTCTGGCGCTGTTCCCCGTCGGTAAACTGGCTCAGGACATCATAGGGTTTGTTGAACAGAACCAGTCTGGACATGCGGGAAAAGCCAATAGGAAACCTGGCCGGATGGCAGGCAGGCGGGGGAGATTGTGCATGACTGCAACGGATACGGCCAGTAGAGCCGGGCAGTAGCATGTTGTTTGCGAGCCAGGAGCTTCAGGAGCCTGCCAGATTGCCAGCGGTTGGCTCGTCTGCCGATTCATCCCTGATCGGAACGATATTGGCAGCATGCAGACCTTTTGGACCTTCGATAATCTCGAAGGTTACGGGCTGTCCAGCTTTCAGGGTTTTGTATCCGTCCATCGTGATGGCGGAATAGTGTGCGAACAAATCGCCACCGCCTTCATCAGGGAGAATAAAGCCGAAGCCTTTTGCGTTATTGAACCACTTGACCTGTCCGGTACTCATGCGTTGCTACCCTCTTTCCCCTCAAACATTACATCACTGCTTGCAGCTTTTTCAGGAACTTCTGCAATCGCGCTCGCACTGGTAACATCGTTGATCTTGTTGGATTTTATTTTTTTATTGCGAGAGAGTCAGAACATATAAACCCTTTTATTTTTCAAGTCAATTTTTATTTGGGTCAGGGCAGAGTCGGCCTTGAATTGCCGGTAATACACACCACATTCCAACAATCAAGCGACAGAAGTACCGGAGTGTTCGGGCTGCAACGAAGTAATCATGTTATATTTTTAACCGAACCAAACCTTTAATTCTGTCGTATCAAATTCAGCCATGAATATTATTTCCGTAAACGTATTTCCTCCGATCAGGTCAGCGGGTGACGATGAGTCGCACCAGAATGGCAGCAGCCTGCGTGAGGCCTTGATGCCGGAGGAGACCAAGCTGAAACCACCCTCGCTGTACCGGGTGATTCTGCTCAACGACGACTACACTCCGATGGAGTTTGTGGTGGATGTACTGCTGAAGTTTTTTGGCATGAATGTTGAAACAGCCACCAGGGTAATGCTGAAAGTCCATACCGAAGGCAAAGGTGTGTGTGGTGTGTATCCCAAGGACATTGCCGAGACCAAGGCAGCACAGGTAAACGAGCACGCACGCGCCTCTGAGCATCCGCTGTTGTGTGACATTGAAGTTGATGATTGAAGTTGAAGATACAAATAGATGATTGAAATAAACAGACAGCGGCGCCAAACGCCAGGATGTAGTCATGTTCAGTAAAGAATTTGAAACCGCCTTGAACCTTGTTGCGGGCTGGGCCCGCACAAAGCTGCACGAGTTCATCACCGTAGAGCATTTATTGCTTGCACTGATTGACGAGCCGGTGGCGAGTGACATCCTGCGCGCCTGTGATGTTGAGCTCAATCGTTTGCAGCTCGAATTGCAGCAGTACCTGACGGCCCAGATGCCGCTGTTGCAAGAGGAGAACGAAGAGAGTGAAGTCAGGCAGACGCTGGGTTTCCAGCGAGTGATCCAGCGCGCTGTATTCCACGTGCAATCCACCGGCAAACGCGAAGTCACTGGCGCCAATGTGCTGGTTGCCATTTTCGGTGAAAAGGAAAGTCATGCGGTATTCCTGTTGAAGAAACAGGGTGTCAATCGTGGTGATGTGGTGAATTACATCACGCATGGCAGCGTAAGCGGACCACTGCCAAACAACAGTAATGAAGAAAGTGATGCCGAGCTCAATTCCGCAGAAGCACCACGCGAGAAACAGCAGACTGCACTCGAAAGTTTTGCCAGCAACCTCAACGATGAAGCCAGGGCAGGGCGCATCGATCCACTGATAGGCAGAAGCGAAGAAGTGACTCGTGTCATCCAGGTATTGTCACGCCGGCGCAAGAACAATCCCTTGTTCGTCGGTGAATCCGGGGTGGGCAAGACCGCTATCGCCGAAGGTCTGGCGCGCATGATCGTCGATGGCGAAGTGCCCGAAGTGTTGCAGGACGCGGTGATCTATTCACTCGACATGGGCGCCTTGCTCGCGGGCACCAAATACCGCGGTGATTTCGAGAAGCGACTGAAAACCTTGCTGTCTGACCTGGGCAAGAAAGAGCATGCCATCCTGTTCATCGACGAAATCCACACCATCATCGGTGCCGGCGCGGCCTCGGGCGGGGTCATGGATGCATCCAATCTGCTCAAGCCGGTACTTGCTTCCGGTCGCCTGCGCTGCATTGGCTCCACTACGTATCAGGAATACCGCGGCATCTTCGAGAAAGACCGTGCACTGTCACGTCGCTTCCAGAAAATCGATGTGAACGAACCCGATGTGGATACCACCTACCAGATTCTCAAGGGGCTCAAGAGCCGCTATGAAGAACATCACGACCTGCGCTATACCGACAAGGCGCTGAAGGCTGCGGCGGAATTGGCCTCGCGTTATATCAACGATCGCTATATGCCCGACAAGGCCATCGATGTGATGGATGAGGCGGGCGCCTATCAGCGCCTGCAAAGCGCCAGCAAGCGCAAGAAGATTATCCAGGTGTCCGATATCGAGCGCGTGGTTGCGCAGATCGCGCGTATTCCGCCCAAGAATGTATCTGCCTCCGACAAGACAGTACTGAAGGATCTGGAGAAGAACCTGAAGATGGTGGTGTTCGGCCAGGACGAGGCCATCGAAGCGTTGGCTTCTTCCATCAAATTGTCACGTGCGGGTTTGAAGGAGGGCGAGAAACCGATCGGATCTTATCTGTTCGCCGGTCCTACCGGGGTGGGCAAGACCGAAGTCAGCCGCCAGCTCGCGAAAATTCTCGGGGTGGAACTGATCCGCTTCGACATGTCCGAATACATGGAACGCCACACCGTGTCGCGTCTCATTGGTGCGCCTCCCGGTTATGTCGGTTTCGACCAGGGCGGTTTATTGACCGAGTCCATCGCCAAGCATCCACACTGTGTGCTGCTGCTTGACGAGATCGAGAAGGCGCATCCGGATGTATTCAATCTGTTGCTGCAGGTCATGGACCATGCCTCGCTGACGGACAACAACGGCCGCAAGGCGGATTTCCGTAATGTGATCCTGATCATGACCACCAACGCCGGTGCGCAGGAGATGAGTCGCACGTCCATTGGCTTCTCGACCCAGGATCATTCCACCGATGCGATGGAGGTACTGCGTCGCATGTTCACGCCGGAATTCCGCAATCGCATGGACGCCATCATCCAGTTCGCGTCCCTTGATACCTCGGTGATCAGGACGGTAGTCGACAAGTTTTTGGTGGAACTGCAAACCCAGCTCGATGACAAGAAGGTGACCATTCACGTGGAAGACGAAGCGGTAGACTGGTTTGTCGAACATGGCTACGACAAGGCGATGGGTGCACGCCCAATGCTGCGTCTGGTCCAGAACAAGATCAAGAAGCCGCTTGCCGAGCACATCCTGTTCGGTGCGCTTATCCAGGGTGGTGACGTGCATGTTACCGTCGAGAACGATGACATCAAGCTGGATATAAGCGCTGCCTCGCGCTCAGGCCAGGTGCAGGACGACGAGAACCTCAACACCGAAGACCTCGATGCCTGAAGGTGCAAGGCTTAAGGATAGCGAGAGGAGAAGGGTAACGAGACTCGCCACAAAGCTGGGCCAAACCAACGGCCAGCTTTGTTATCTGGCGCGGAAAGTAATGCGACCCTTGCTCAGGTCGTAGGGGGTAAGTTCGACTTTGACCTTGTCGCCGGTCAGGATGCGGATGTAGTTCTTGCGCATTTTGCCAGAGATGTGCGCAGTCACGATGTGACCGTTCTCCAGTTGTACGCGGAACATGGTATTGGGAAGTGTATCAATCACTTCGCCATCCATTTCAATCTGGTCTTCTTTTGCCATTCAGCTGTTGCTCGGTTGTGGTACGGTGTTTCGCAAGGCGCGCATTTTGCCTGAAAACGGGTGTGATGGCAAAGCGGAAGGGTAACTTCGACAGAATGGCAGGATCCATGCGGTCCAGGTCAGCGTCAGGTCGGCATCAGGTCATCAATAGCCAGCGCTGGCGAATCAGCAGTTCCAGCGGCCGGAATTCAATCTTGTAGCGCATTTTGCGCGAATCCCTGATCCAGTAACCCAGGTAGAGATGTTGCAGGCCCAGTTGCCTGGCCAAGTCCAACTGCCACAAGATGCCAAAAGTCCCCAGCGAGCGTCGTTCTTCCTGCGGGTCATAGAAGGTGTAGACCGCCGAGAGTCCGTTTTCCAGAAAATCGACGACCATCAGCCCCAAAAGTACCCCCTGTTTGCGCATCGCATAGTACTGTGTGCCTTCACAATTCTTCAGCAGGAAGGAGTTGTATTGCTCACGTGAGGGCGGATACATGTCGCCATCGGCATGACGCTCCGTTATGTAGAGCTTGTAGAGGAGGTAATACTCATCCTCGGCTATGCTCAGCACGCGGCTTATATCCAGGTCGGCATTGCGTTTG
>Ga0209246_10000582_pt1 | contig 15265 bp, 8 predicted proteins | sample LauGreSpBDMM15SN_2_FD_187560 | JGI IMG/M metagenome (GOLD analysis project Ga0209246, IMG submission 187560) | Freshwater lake microbial communities from Lake Michigan, USA - Sp13.BD.MM15.SN (SPAdes) (version 2) | ecosystem: Environmental > Aquatic > Freshwater > Lake | place: Lake Michigan, USA...
CTCATTTGACTTTGCATAAAAGGATTATGCATTGGATTAAATCCTTGAGGCATCATTCTATTTAATCTTCTTGCAGCACGTCTTTCTTTACCCTGTCCCCATCCACCAAACTGTGCTTGAGTTAATTCATTAAATGGCATTGAATGTTCAAAGGAGTCACTATAATGTGCTAAATTATGATAAGGATCAAAATTTGATATACCAGATTCAGTATCTCCACCATCTTGTGCATAACCCTGTGGAGGCATTTGCTGCATTTGCTGCATATATTGTTTATACTCATCTTCTGCTTGTTGTTTAAGTGCAGCAGTATTTGCAGTACTTTTTAATGCATTATGAAATTTACTTACTCTTTCTTCTCTACCTCCAATTGGAATATCTGTTTTAAGGTCGGATTTAAATTCTTCTGTATCACCACCTTCTTGCTTTTTAGCAAGTTTCATGTAATTATTTATAAATGCTTTTTTACTTGGCATACCACCATTACGCATTACTATATCAGCTTCAGCTTGGTCATAACTACCATCATCTTCAGATGCTGAATTATCATTATAAATATCTTGTAATTGTTGTTGTGATTGTTGTTCTTGTTCTGCTGCTAATTCTTCTTCTGCTTGTTGTCTATTTGCATCTTCTTCTGCTTGTAACTTAGCTGCAGTTTCTTCATCACCTGCTTCTTGTGCAGCATCTAAAGCTTTTTCATCATCAACATAATTTAAAACATAATTAGAAAGTCTATCAATACGTTCTGGTGCAATGTTCATTTGACTAAGTTCTTGTTTTGCATATTGAATATCACCAGTGCCATCTTCTTTAGATAGTCTTTGTAATATAATATTTATAACTTGATCATCATTCAACTCTTGTGTAGGTTGCATTTGTTCTTGTCCTGTCTGCATTCCACCATCTTGAAAATATTTAGCAGTCTTATTTATATAAGAACCTGATTGGCCTCCTGCTTTATATATTCTTACACGTCTCTTTTCCATGAGTATATTTTATAATATAAATATAATAAATTTTAGTTTAAACATTAAACTTTTAATGTTTAACATTTTGTTTTGGTATTATCAATGCACCACCCGTAGGATTTTGATCATTAAATCCTGCCCATTGTTCAGAACTTAATATATTATTTTTTGCTTTTGGTTTTGCACTAAAACTTCCTACATCATTATAACCTAGTGTAAGTTCATTTGGTTTTAATCCAAATTCTTTTTTAATACTAAGACCTTCATTTTCAATATTATTTAAAGTACCTGCAAATTCTCTAGCAATTAAATTTCCATTTTTATCTTTAAATAAAAATGTAACTGATCCACCACTAAATCTACTATAACCATCTCTATCTTTAAATATTAAATAAGTACCTTCACCATTTGTTTTTTTAACTTCTTTTGCATTTGCAAATCCTTTAGCAGGTTGTACTTGATTAAACTTAATTTCATCAAATTTCATTTGTCTTAATGGGGAAATAATTTTTGTTTTTTGTCCATATAAAAATGGTGTTACTTCATTAGCAATATTTTGTCTTTCAGTTTCAGATGTTATACTACTAATTTTACCAGATGTTTCCATTATCTTATTTAAAATTTTAGGATCAATATCTTTTGCTTCTTTATAAGATACTTTAACTTCTCCTTTTTTACCTGTACTTTCATAAATAGGTATATAATCATTATTTTGAATAGCTTTATTTAAAAAAGCAAAATTATTAGAATGAATAAAAGGATGTTCTAATGAAGGACTTGCATCTAATACAAAATGACCCACACCTTCAACATTTTTATAAACTTCTTTATTTGTTCTATCTTTTTTAACAGGAGCTGTAATATATTTAAATCCTTTACTAGCATCAAATTGATTTCTATAAGATAATAAACTATCAGTTGGATTTGAACTACGGTTATCTAAAACTGTACCTAATTCTTGATAATAACTTGTTACATCTTTTGGTTTTTTTATATTTTTTGTTTTAAGTTTAAGTTCAGTTGGATTTATTACACCTTTTTTTTCTAAAAATCTTTTTGCATATTCACTAGTTGTTTGAAGTTCTTTAAGATTTAATCCAGATACTTGTGACTCACCAATATTTTGCATTATTTGCATAAAAGCTGATGGATGATCAACTTCTTTCATATTTTTAGTATTTAATCTTTTAGCTTCATTAACCGCAAGTTTATTATAATCTATTTGTCCTGGTGTACCTGTATTAGTAAAATTACTTGCAAAACTATTTTGAATAGGTTGTGTATTAATATTATTTGCACTTGCAGGAATTTCCATTTGTGTATTTGAACTTATAGGAAATTTATATTCTGATGTAGGTACTGATACATTTGCAGTATTAATAGCATGTGTCATCCAACTTGGTGAAGTTTTGTTTGAGCTACATTTTTTAATTGATCATATTTATTAAACATATTTTTCATTGGTAATACTGATTCAACTTCTTTTATTGTAGGTACATAGTTAATTATTTTTTTACGTGGGGTTGCAATACCTTCTTGAGCATGTGGTAATTCCTCTACTATATAACCACCATCTTTATACGCTTGTATTTCATCTGGACTAAGATCAAGTTCTAATGAACCTCCATCTTTATATCCTTTTTTACCAAAATTAAAATTTCCTGTTTTTAATCTTTGTAGTTCATTATATTGTCTTTCAGTTACCAAACCATTTTGTTTTTTAACTGAGCCAATTAAGTCTTTATAAAACTTTTTGTTTGTAGATGAAAGAGCTTTGCTATCATATGTATCTAATAATTGTGTAAAATAGTCAGGATTTTTTATTTCATATCTTGACATATCCATTCCAAGACCAGAACCCATTCTTGTATTAACTATAGGTATATTAGAAAAACTAGGTAATTCTTTAAAAGCTTTTTGTTCTAAGTTTATTAATTTATCTGTATATCTTTTTGCTACTTCTTCACCCATTGGTGCACCTTTTAATCCTAATAAACCTAATCCTAGTTCTGTTGCTCCTTGTACATAGTTACCTTTACCATATTCTCTTCCAGCATGTCCTCCCCAATTACCAGGATTAACTGCATTAAATACATCATTAACACTTAATCCTCTAGATTGTCCAGTAGCTTTTAAATACTCATCATAATTAATATTGTCTTCTCCTAATCCTTCTGCCATTCCTGGTATATAGGCTTGCTCTCCCATTAATAAATTTGATACCATTACTAAAGGTTGATTTAAAGCAGCATTAGTTCTATCTAATACTTTTTCACCAAGAGACATTTTATTATAATTAGCCCATTGTTTTTTTTCAAATTTAGCTTGAGCTTCCTTTTCAGCTTTTTGTTTTGCTTTATATTCAGGAGATTTCATGTAAGCAGCATTTTGTACAGCTGCTAATGCTTCATCTGCAGTTACATCTCTTGTATTATCTGCTACAACAGGTTTTAACTTTGCTTGATAATTTACAGGAGCCTTGGGATCATATTTAGAATTTGGTTTTACAGGAGCCGGTTTTTGAAAAAGAACTTGTGTAGCTCCAGCATTAGGATGTACAAAAGGAGTTTGTCCTGCGTATTGTGCTTGAGGTAATTCTTCTACTTCATATCCTTGTGCAATATAATTTGCAATATCATTATCATCTGCATCAATTTCAATATAATCATTATTTATATTACCACCATTTTTCCGCAGTGGTACAGAATTAATTGATGCTTGTTTTACAAAATTACCATCAATCTCATCATTATATAATTGTGCTTTACGTTGCAAATTTGGTTTTATTTTTGCTTTATTAAAGTTAAGGGGCACTGTAGCAGAAACATTTACACCTGGTGAAAATTTCCATTTTGTTCCTTCAATCTCAGCATTCTCATCCCGTTTATTTGCAATAGGATCAAACATACCTTGTGCTTCTAATTTTAATTTTAACCAATCAGTAGGTGTATATTCTACAAATCCTTTACCACCATAGTGCACACCTGCTCTATTAGGATTCATATAGTCATCACCATTAAAAGTTTTATTATCACTTGCATATGAAAATCCAGCTTGTGGACCTACACCAGCTCTTACAGCTCCTGGATAATATTTATTTTCTTTCCATCTTGCTTCTGGTACATTACTTCCATGTGCATAAGGCCATGCCATTACATTTGCATTGAATCCATAGTTTGGATTATAACCTGCTTCTAGTTGTGCTTGTGTTGTAAAGTCAAGTGGATTACCCCGTCCAGCATTTGGACTATATGCAGTTCTTGCTGTACCTTTAATAGCAGGTCCTCTATCCATTGCATATGGAATTTGTACTTGACCTGACATAGATGTTTTTACATCATTTTCTTTTGCCCATCTAGGAAACATATTTGATCTTTGAACTCCAAAACCAAATGAAGGTTTATTACTTCCTTGTGCATGTACATTTGTATTAAACATACCTTGCTCATATGGATTAAGTATTAAACTAGTAGTAGCTTTTCCAGCTTGAGCTTGAGGAAGAAATCCTCCTTCTTCTGCCACAGCCATTCTATCATTATCAGTATAACCTAATCTTTCATATGCTTTTCTACCTTCTCTTAATGGTAGGTTAGGTATACCTCCTACATCAAAATAATTAGACTTAGGATCAAATATTTTTTTCTTTTTAGATTTAGCTTTCTTTAATAAAGGTGATTCACGGAATAATTTATTAGTAGCTTCTAAACTTCTTGAATACTTTTTAAGACTTCCACCTTTTTTTGCTTGAGTTAATTGAGGCACAGATATATCTTCTACTACATATCCTCCTGCTCTTAATTCTGCTATTTGTTCTTCATCAAGATCATCTTCATAATACTCTTCATTACCACCTTGAGGAAATTCATCTACATAATCTGCTCCTGGAAATTGATACTCTTGGCCAGGATACATCATTTGTGGTTGACCTATATTAGGTTGTGCCCATACTGGATAGTCAACACCTTGCATAGTAATATCACTTCCTGGTATTCTAGTATTCTCTCCAGGGTATTTCCACTGACCCATTGGATCAGTAATAATATCTTTTGGTTTAGCAGGTGCCTTAGCTTTTCCTAATTCATTAGTTGCCGTTTTTAAAGCTTTTCTATTATAACTCATTACCTAAGTGATATTTGGTTTTTACTGTTTGTTATTTTTAATATCATATTGATATTTCCTGAAACCTCTTTTCTCAGGTGTAACAAATTTAAATAATGTCTTAGTTTTTTTCTTTGTAGTGGATCTTTAGCATAATCAAGATTAACAGGATTAAGTGTTTTAATATATCCATTAGATTGAGTAACCCAAAGATTCTCTTGAGTATATGGGCCAGGTAAAATTGTAGTACCTGGAATTACTGGTGTAGTATTTGGATATGTTGCACCAATAGGAAACTCTCCTCTATCTTTTGTTATATCCCAAAATTGATTAAATCTATATTTGTTTTCTTCTTTACTAAACAATATATCAAATGAAGGATTACCTGGATTATATTTTGGATAATCTAAACTCAATGTAATATTATTTTTAGGAAATGGATTTAAGTTAAGATATCCGGATACTTGTTCTGCATTAAATACAACAGCTCTATCAAAGTTAAAGTCTAATACTTGAAATTGATCTACACAATTAAATGCTGATCTCTTATAACATTCTAGTATATACTCAATAGATTTTACTGTAGTAATAGTTTGACCTGTTATCATTGGTATTTCAACTTCAAATGGATAATCTATTCCATAGTAATTACAATAAGAGTTACATGAATTATTATGTTGCCATATACCATTTTCTTTTGTAGTCATGAATGTATTTTTTGATGGCATAACTACATCTGGATGCCAGTCATGGAATGAAATCCAGAATTTAGTTTTAGGATCATAACTAGTTGTCCATGAAGCATTTTCAAATAAAAGTGGATCACCTAATCCAAAAGGAACTTTACCTAACATGAATGCATCAGTATTAGTGTTATAAGTTACACGTCCTTTATATTGATCTTTTAATTTATAATCTTTTTTACAAAAATATAATATACTATTTTGATTATCAAATACTGATTGACATCCAATACCAGCAACTGGATTATCTTGATGTGGATAATTTGGAAAATCTTCAGTAAGTTTATATGGCATGAATAAAGTATACCACCACTTTAATCCTTCAGAAGAAATCTCAGTTATACCTTGAGTATATTGAAATATCTTACCTTGATTCTGTGACATGTAGAACATACCTGCTGGAGTAGATATTACACTTCTTCTATTTTGAGAAGAACCATATTCATATGCATCATCTGCAATTACAATACTTTGTGGAGTCTGTGCAAATAATCCACCATCTCCAATAGTAATTTTAGTTCCTGCTTCAGTTTGTAATTGATCAATACCTTGTATAACTAACGGACTTGCATTTCTAAATGTAATAAAGATACCAGTCTTAGCAAAGTTTTTAACTCCACTAATTTGATTTTTAAATTCTTTATAGTTATTAGCTAAATACACATACCAACTATCTTTAAATGATTGTTGTTGTTGTGGTAATGAATAAATTATTCTATCAGGATAATATGTAAAACATAACTTAGATACATTAGGATCATAATATCTACTTTGTAGACTTGCTTGTGAAAAATACTGTGTATATATTTTTGATACACTTAATGAATAATCATATGCATAGTAGTTACCTCTTGTAATATTAATTGGATTGATATTAAATATTGCAAATAAATCAGTATACTTGTTTGGGTTATAACTTTTCTCCCATTGATTATTTCCATCTTCTCTAAAATCAACTATTACATCACTCTCTACAAAGAAGTCTCTTACAGATGAATTAGTTAAATAAAAATAAGATTGTTTAACTCTAAATAAACCTGGATAATTACCTGCAGTATCATTAGTATAATTATAACCTCCATGACTAGTACCACCAAACATACCACCCGTCCATGGACTAAAATCTAAATTATAAAAACTTGTAGGAATAGCTCCTGTACCACCTGCACTTACTACTGTTCCATTTATTAAATTACTTATAGCTTCTATATTAAATAATTCACCTAAATTATTTATATCATATCTTTGACTATTAACCCAAAATCTTGGAGCACCAATCATATTTCTTTGATAATAGTTATATTCAAATCCATCTGGTTGATCATATAACCAATCATAAAAAAAGAACATAGTATTTTTTTCAGTATATCTATTTACATATGTATCTCCTCCAAAGAATACTGGAGTAGATGCAATTTTTTGTTGTTTAAGTTGTACACCTGAACAAAATACACTTGTTTGAATTTCTGTTATACCTGAATCTGATAATTTTTGTTCACAAGGTGTTGCTATTAGTTGTTTAATAGAAGTTAACTGACCATATTGATTATCTATTTTTACTTTAACACCAGCATAATGACTACCTATTTTTGTATTAAAAGCAGACAATGGATCTTTAGTTGTACTAAGTGGTATACCTGCTGTATAAGCTGTACCAATAGTTAATAGTGAGTTGTCACGTGAACCATTTGCAATATCAGCAGGGCTATTAAGAAATCTTGGACCATCATTTCCATTAGGAGCACTAGTTGTTCTTAATACAACTGTTGTTGATCTTTTAAGATTATTAATACTATAACTAGTAGTACCAAATTGTGGTACTTGTTGAATAGTATCTTTTAAATAAAAACTATCTTCAATATTAAATCTACTTATTTGTGTAGCAGTTGGTGGGTGAAAATTACTATAAAAACCATGTGCAATAGATTGTAATGCAAAATCATCATATGGTGTAAGTGCATATATAATTCTTAATGCTAAATCAGCACCTTCAGAAAAATAAAATACTGCTTGTTCTAATCTACTACCAGTTGCTGCTGTTCCAGCATAATCTAATTTAGGATATGTTTTTTCAAAGGTTTTATTAAAGGGTGAGATACTTCCTGCTGCAGCCCCTATTGTTGTAACAACTTCTAATGCAGTATTATATAAATTTAATTGATTTGGAATTAAACCCCCACTAAAACTACCAATTACATCTAAAAAAGGTCCACCATTATTAAAATATGTACCCATTAAAGCATTATAAGCTTCTATTCCTATTGATAAGGCAATACTACCAAATCCTTGAAGTTGACCAGCAAATCCACCAACAGCTGTATCTACACTTTTTGTATAACCAGAAGCAGTTATACCTTGTTTAGTCATTGTAAATTCTCCACCTAATGCAATTACTGCTTCAATAATACCTGCAAGTACCATTGGTAAAAGAGCTAAATCACTTACTAGTTTAAACTGTGGATGTTTATCAGGTATAATAAATTGTTGTCTAGCAATTCCTTGTAAGTTACCATATAACTTTAATTCAGAATTAGAAAGAAAAGGTGTTCTAAAGTTAGTATCTGGTGAATGAAAACTTATTATATTTTTTGGAACAGTTTGAAATACAGTTCCATTATTTTGATCTGTTAACCTTATATAAGGATCATTAAATCCAGTCATATTTCCTTGAAAGGCTGTACTTGATGGTTGAATAGTATTAAATGGATAGTTAGCATATAATCCAGTTGAAGTAGAAACAGTATTACTTCCTGTTTTTATATTATATGTTCTAAAGTTATTAAGCATACCCTTAGCAATAATAGTTTTATTGCCTTCTCTTGATCCTCTTAATATTTCATAACCTACAATTCCAGGTATGTCAACTCCATCATTATCTTTTGGATAAATAATGTTTTTAAAGTCAACACCCATGATTCTAATATTTGTCCCTCCATTACTAAAGTGATTAGTTAATGGTGAGTTACCACATATATTATCTGGAAACTTATGATGTCTTATTTCTTTTCCACATAAATCATATTTAGTATCAGTTGTTGCTGTCCAACATTGTGCAGTTGAGTTCCATAAATCTGGTCTATCATCAGGATAAATTTCTGTAGATTGCCAGTATCCCATTTTTCCTCTTGCTAATACTTTTCCTCCATCTGGTAAATATTCATTTGTAGGAGTTGAAGTTATAGTAGCTGTATTTATAGTTTGAAATAATAATGTATCACCTGCTAAAGTATTACCATTATTAAATGTAGCAATTTCTGATAGAGTACCTTGATAAGTATTATAGTCTACTGGAGCTCTACCTGGTATATGATATGATGAAGACTTATCTCCAGTATTGTACACCCATCTAATAAAAAATGCATATGTCTCATCTCTTAAGTAACTAGTATTAGAGCCACCATCAATATAATAATTTGCTAAATATTCAACTGAAACCCATTCTGTTTCAATCATATTAGCCAAAGGTTGATAGTTAAAATCAAACTTACCAGTTGGACCAACTCTTAATAAATAATTATTAGTCTCAATCATTTGATCTGATTTCTCAAATACTGGTGTTTGAGTTTGTATTTGTCTTAAAGGTACATTTATTAAATCTAATTTAATTTGATCTAATTGTATATGTGTAGTTTTAGTAGAATAATATCCCACTTCTTTTGCTACTGTACCTTGGTTAACTGTTTCTATAACAACTAATACAAATTCATCAAAATTAACTGAGTCAGCTTCAATTGAAATATTAAGTGTTCCCTGTGAATCATTTGGATGATATATAGGTTGAATATTACTTCCTGAAAAATAATCTGTTACCTTTTGACCATTAATAGTATAAGCAATAGTAGCTGAGTAAGATCCATTTAATAATGTTCCACCACCTACACCTTCTTTAACAGTAATACATGGTGTAGTCATAAACCTTGCTAATCTAATAGCATCACAATTAAGTGTTGGTAAATCAGTATAAAAATTACAATCATTAACAATAGTAAAAGTTTGATTCCAGTCAACACCTGGCCATTGCATTACATTAGGACCATCTGAATAAGTATTGTTATTCATCCATTGATAAGTACTTGGTGGCCAAGTTTTTGGATCTCCAATATTTAAATGTCTATCAGGATTCTTACCATCAGCAAAGAATACTGCCCATGAACAATCTTGTGTTTCTCTTGATGCTCCAGATATTAATGCATACTTATCAAACCCTAAACATTTATCTTGTACAATAGGTCTATAGTTACAAGTATCTTCTTCATACAATCCAATCTCTGATCCTATTGCTGGACCTAATCCTGTTGGTGCATATGCAACTGTAAAAATTGCCCACTTATCACTATAAAGATATATAGTACCAATTATATATCTTTTAGATCCTACTGGTCCTAATGTTGATCCGGCTACTGCACATTGTATAGTTGATGACTCATTTGATAATGTACCTAAATCTCCTTCAAGAGTATTATTAGATGCATTACGTGCATGAGTCCACATTCCTTCTGCAACAAATGATGGATCAGAATCTTTGTTAAGACCTTTTATAAAAGTATTAGTATTAGTCTTTGAAGTATCTTGTATATTACTTTTAGCCATTTTACAAAATTGTTGTTGGTCCGTAGTTTCTTGTATAAATACTATTTATTGGATATGACTTAAACATGTCATAATACTTCCCGTACATAGCTTTTCTATTAGTCCACCATAGTTTCTTCATCTCAGCAAAGTTAGGTGTGTTAACCATGCTTAAAGCATTGTTTCTGGCAGCCTTTAACCTTTGTTCAATAAGTCCTAACTTTTGTGATACATCTTCACCATTCATAAATAAGTTTTCAAGTAGTCTTTGTTTAAGAGCATATTCATAATATTCATTTAGTAAATCATGATCAGGTACTAATAAATTTCCATCATCATCTTCTAATGCACCTTGATAGTTTAAATATACTTTACCATGTTGAAACGTAGTATATAAAAATCCATTTTTAATCCAACCTTCATTAGGTGAATCATAATATAAATTAGGACAATCACATTCTATTTCTTGACTTGGTTTCATTCTTAATGAAACTAATGTACTATATGTTCTAGTTTGAGATGAATTAACAATTTGTACTAACTCATATGCTTGACCTTTACAATTTAAAAATACTCTTGGTCTAATACAAGTATCACCATATGGATTATTTGGATCATACTCTCCAGGTAAATAAGCAGGAGGTCTTTCTGACCCTAAACATGCTGCAGTATTATTACAAGGATTATGATTACAAGTAGAACAATTTACTGTAGGTGCTGCACATACATCTACAGTTGAAGGAACTTCTCTGTAGGGTACTTCTTGAATATTAGTTCCACCAATATCATATCCGGTATTTACCGTATAATCACCACAAACAAATGCAAAATTAAATGTAAAGAAATCATCTGGTAATTTTACTTTACCATTACATACTTCTAACATAACTTCTTTAGTCATATTGATTCTAAGACCAAGATCATATGTAACACGTTTAGCAACTTTAATAAGTTGTTGTGGCTCAATCATATTCTCTAATGCATAAGCAGCAAAGTCTACAGTAACATCTTCAAACAATTGGTCAAAGGTACGGTACTTGAGTGTGTAGTTATAATCCATTATCTTATAGCATTTTGATTATCATCTTGACCATTTGTAGGAATACTCATAGTTAGACTAAATTCTTTTATAACAAATTGTTCTATCTCAGAAAATAAATATTCTGGTAAAGCAAATTGTTGATCTTGTTTTAATGAACATGCATCATTAGGTTCACACATAAATTCACCAGTATCACCTTCATAGATTGCTTCAACTTTAATTGCATCCCAATCTACATTAGGTAAATATAGATAACCATCTAAATACCAAAAGTATATTCTTTTATTATATTTATATGTTGTTGTTCTAACCATAGATACATATGTACCTGGTTCTGTTCTGAATAATTCTATTGTACCATCTATAGAAGATACTGTACGGATAATAGGCCCAAACATACCATCAAAAATAGTAGGTAGTTTAGTAGCAGTTCTTTTTATATTACATCCTGATGATATACCTGTACAACCTGCTTCAATTCTATCCACATCAATTAACTCTATATATGGTAATGCATGGAATAGTGAACTCATTTTCATAAGTCTATTCTGGTTGTCTTCTCTTTTTAAAAGTGTTTTACCATATTTAAGTAATGAGAAATAGATTGTTCTATCAGTTAAGAAGGTATCTTCTTTAACTGCTTTTAAAGTATTTCTTACTCTTGATATTGCTTCTCCTATTGTTGTCATATGTCAAACTCATTATAATCTTCAAGTTTCTTAGCATCTATATTTTTACGCATGTCTCTAAGAACAGTACCTTGAAATATTTTACGTATCTTTTTCATAGGGTCAACATGTACATAGTTCATCCAATTCTCAGGATAAGTTTTTGCTAATGTCCTTTTAAAGTTTCTACAACCTTGAAAAGCCCAACATTCTCTATTAACAAACTTATATTTATTAGCATCATTAGTATAAAATATTTTAGCTAACTTACCATCTGTATCCCAGTTATTGTTAGTTACTAAGTATCCATACTTATTTGATTTACCAAAATCAATATTAGTTTTTTTACTAGTCTGACATGTGCCCACAAATACATAACCTAGTTCTTCTGGTAATTGTACACCATCTCTTGTATCAACTACAGTTTCCCAAAATAAAATATTAAATGCTTTTATAACTTTTTTTAGTTCATTATCCGGAATATCTTTATACTTTGGATATTTCTCTTTAAAAGTTTTAAAAAATTTATTATCAGTAACTTGATGTACAGTCTCTCTATATCTTGGTGCTGTAACATCAGGTTTGTTAAATATTTTATTACTCATATCATATAGTTAATATACTAAAAAAAATCAAGACTAGGAAATTCCTAATGTAGCAAATATACTATTTATAATTTTTACTAAGTACTTTGTATTTTAATAAGTCTATGTAAGTTTTATTACTAATTGTATATGTTGTACCACAACTTTTTACATTGCATCTCATATGATGTTTTGTAACTCCCATTGTAGTTGTATAAGTTTTATTTGTTTGAGGATTAGAAGAACCACATTCTGGGCATTCATACTTATCCCCTCCATTAAGTACAGCATAGTTAATTTTAGGTGTTGTATATTCTTTAATCTTATTATATACATTTTCTAATATAACTACATCATTCTCACAATACTCAATCATCATCTTTAATGCTTCTGGATCTTTGTTAAAAATAATTTTTTTCCACATATCCATTCCTTCATGTTTAGTCTTTGCACCAACTCCCAGAAACTTAGCAATATAATCAAGTTTATTTGAGTTAAAGTTGAACTGAGACTTAGCAAACTTCAAAGTATCAATACTTTGGTATTTTGGAAACATTGGTAAGTTATGAAATAAACATCTTGTTCTTAACCATTTAATATCAAACCTATCTCCATTGTGTGCTACTATTTCATCTGCTTGATTTAATACTTTAATAAATTTTTGTAATAATTTTTTATCTGACTGATCTTTGTCCCATGATAAAGTATGTACATCATCACTACCTTCCCATTTCCATGATATGCAAATTATTGCTCTTTCATGTATTATGTCTTCAGGTTGTATTGATAAGTTATAACCACTTCTCCAAAAGATTCCAATATTAAAACTTGTTTCAATATCAAAAAATAATCTTTTTTTTGTTAACATATTTTTTATTTAGATTAGTAATATAGAAAATCCCCAAGATTTACGCCTTGGGGATATCCTTATGTTTGTCACAGAAACCAACAAACTGTAACTTCTTAACCAATGATTGTTATGCGTACTGTAAATGATGCACCGGCACCACTATTAATATAAAAACTAATGTTTTCTGTTACACTATCTACTGTAACTAATAAACTTGGTTCATTCATAAGACTTATCCATTTACTTGTAATAGGATCAAAAAACATAATATTATATGTAAAGTCTGCTAAAGTTATTACTGGTGCATCACCACCACAACCTAATGTTAATAAACCACATGCAGCAAGATCAGTACCAACAATAGTTATTGTTACATTATCAAATTCAATATCATCAAAACTTTGAATATATTTTTTTACACCAGTAGTTGAAATTGTATACTCAGTATTGTTATCTACTACATCTTCTGTTATAGTAATACCATCACCAGCAACAAGAGTTATTGTAGGTAAATTATCTATTACTGTACAAAAATATTCTACAATACTATTTAATGCAACATGTACATTATCTCCTGTATTAATTACTGTAACACCGTTACAAATTATACTTTCTCCAGTATATGTAATACATTGTGAATCAAATGTTTCTGAACATATTTGTGCAGCAGGGCATGCAATTGGAGTTGGACATGGAAGTGGTGTTGTTAGATAACTATCAGCACATCCACATTTAGCATTAGTTCCACATTTATTACAGTTTGTACAATTAGTATTTGTTGCCATTATTTTTATTTTATAAATGTATATTATAAGTTATCAAATGCATCAATAATATCTTGCATTGAAGTTGATGGACTTATATGAAATCTAGCATTAAAGTATGTATAAAATCCACCAAAATGATCTCCATCTCTTGTATCAATATCAAAAGGAACACTATAAAAACTTGCAGGACTTAATCTTTGATTAACACCTGCTGATGTATATCCTGACTCATATGATGTATAATCAGGATATATATCACCTGATGTAAATATTGAACATGACTCAGCAAGTTGACCATCAAATCCTGAAGAAGCTACACCAAAACCTTGTCTTTCTTGTGCTGTTCCAAATCCAAATTTTCCTGAAGGTCTAATATAAAAATATGGACAAAATGCTTGTAAAGTTAATTTTTTAATACCTGGTACAGGACTTAATGGTGGTATTTGTGGAATAGAACTACGTTCTATTGATCTATAAAGTATATGTGCTACAGGATTTAAATATTGTAATGTATCTGGTCTTAATGCTACAGGTAATATTGGACTTAAAGATTCCATTCTCTCTGTAGTAGTCAGTTTTTCATAACCACCATCAATCCCTTTATAAAGATATGGAGAAAAAGTATCTTTCCAATCATTAAGATTTGTTACCAATATTGTTCCCGCAGCATTAGTTGCTAAGGGTAATGGATATAATCCATTTATTGTAACTACTCTGTCTACTATTCTAATTTGAGGTCTTACATCAGTAACAGTTGTTGGTGCTAAACCATAACCTGTTCCCATAGTATAATAAGGAATATTTTTCCAACCACTATCATATGGTTCAGCTGCATTTACAGTATAAGTAGTAGTAGCACCTACAGTAGCTGATGTTACAGTTACATTAGTACCTGCAGCAACTACAGTAGTTGTAATTGGATTTGCACTTAAATATGAGTACATATCACATAATGAAACCCATAAATGATTTA
>Ga0209246_10000587_pt1 | contig 15196 bp, 26 predicted proteins | sample LauGreSpBDMM15SN_2_FD_187560 | JGI IMG/M metagenome (GOLD analysis project Ga0209246, IMG submission 187560) | Freshwater lake microbial communities from Lake Michigan, USA - Sp13.BD.MM15.SN (SPAdes) (version 2) | ecosystem: Environmental > Aquatic > Freshwater > Lake | place: Lake Michigan...
GACTTAGCAGACATTTTGAAGGCATGGATTTGGGAATTGTTCGCAAAGTCTGGGCTGACCAAGTTGGCAGGTTTTTGACTTACAAACCATCCATTGATTACGCGATCAAAAGATGCTCACCAGACTTTCCACCAAGCGCAATTAAGTTTAGAGACTTTTGCAATGCAGGGCCGGACATTCCTGTAAAGCCAATGCAGCGTATTGAGCGCCAGCCATCACTTCATGAGCAAATTGCAACCGCTAAAGCAAAGCATGAAGCACTTGCAAAACTGGCAGCACTTAAAAAACAAATGGGGTACGAATGAATTATGAACAAGCAAACCGAATCCTTGACCGAACCCGCGAAGGGTGGGAATTTAGCGAATTTGTCGTCCTCCGCGCTCTTGAACTTACGGGAGACTATGAACCAGAGCGAAGCGAAAGAATGGATTGCTCGTTACAAGAAAAAGATTCGTGAAGAAGGAAAGCGTGAAGCGTTTCATTGGTGGACGATTACGCTGGAAGACATTGCAAAACGGCGCGGCGCTCAAGCTGCATCAGATTTACGTGAACGCATGAACGCATTGAAAGAACAAAATGATTAGACGAGCAGCTCGCGTGGATAAATTGATGTTATGATTGAGTCTATTTGTAATGGAAACAAAAATGAAATCAATCAATGACTTTAATTTGTCTACTAAACATGGAAGAAGCCAAGCCAGAAAAAATGGATTTGATGTTCCATTTCAAAAGCAGGGGCCAAAACAACCAGATTTTTGGTCTTTAATTGACAAAAAAACAGAATCTGAATGTTGGGAATGGAAAAGAGCTTTAAACCGTTGGGGGTACGGGAAATTTAGGTTTAATGGTTTTAATGCTATGGCTCATCGTGTTGCATATCAATTACATACTGGAACAAAAATTGATGGCCTTATTGCCATGCATACTTGTGATAACCCTAAATGCTGCAATCCTAAACATTTGATTATTGGGACTCATGCAGACAATCAACATGACAAATATTTTAAAAATAGACAAGCAAAAGGTGAACGTAATGGGTCTTCAGTTTTGACAGAACAACAAGTTTTAGAAGCAAGAAAAATTTACAAAGAAGGGCAAACAACTTATAAAAAACTTGCCGAAAATTATGGAATTAGTAAAGATACGATGCAAAAAGCTGTTCGTGGTATTTATTGGAAACACATATGAGATACGCCGCCCGTGTGGACGTCAATCAAGAAGCTATTGTGTCGGCGCTTAGAGCTGCTGGAGCTTACGTTTGGATAATTTCCTTACCAGTGGACATTTTGGTCGGCTACAAAAACCACACTTACTTAGTTGAGATAAAAAGTGGCTCTAAAAAGCGTTTTACGAAGCTACAAGAGGAGTTCTTTGCTAATTGGCCCGGTAGTAGCTTGGTAAGAGTTGACAGCCCTGAAGCGGCTTTAAAAATGATCGGGGTGATTGAATGATTCATTATCATGGGATGCCTATAACACCAGCAACTGCTGCTGTTTCTGCTGTGATGGCTGGACATGGATTTGTTTCGTTTCAACATCCAGATCAATTAGCAATTGCTTCTGAGTTTTGTCAATCTTTTGCAATTGACAATGGAGCTTTTAGCGCATGGAAAAGCGGAAATCCAAGAACTAATTGGATGGAATTTTATGAATGGGCATTAATGTGTAAAAAAATGCCTAATTGTGATTTTGCTGTAATTCCTGATGTAATTGATGGAACAGAAAAAGACAATGATGATTTAGTAAAAGCATGGCCTTTGGGTAATTTCTTTGGAGCACCTGTTTGGCATATGCATGAATCAATTACTAGATTGACATGGTTGGCAAGAAATTTTCATCGAGTTTGTATTGGTTCGTCTGGTCAATTTGCTGAAATTGGAAATTCATTGTGGTGGGGCCGAATGGCTGAAGCCATGAACGCGATATGTCCTGATGGTTTTCCAATTTGCAAACTGCATGGTTTGCGAATGCTTGACCCTGAAATTTTTACAAAATTACCCTTTTCTTCTGCGGACAGTACAAACATTGGGCGAAATATAGGAATTGACAACAATTGGAGAAATGGAAATTACCCTCCTCCAACAAAAGAAGCAAGAGCAATGGTTATGAGGCAAAGAATTGAATCTCATAACTCAGCGCAAAAATGGATAAAACAACCAATACAGGAAACATTATTATGAAAACAGCAATTTCAATTTACGCTTTGGCAATGACTGCCGCCAACTTATCAATTTCACATTTTGGCCCTTGGATTTCTCCGATAAATTCTTTTTTATTTATTGGACTTGATTTGGTTTTACGCGATTTGTTGCATAAACGATTGAAAGCATGGCAAATGTGTTGCTTGATTGTTGGCACTGGCTTGCTTACATATGTGCTTAACCCTGCTGCTGGAATGATTGCGATTGCCTCTGCTGTGTCATTTACTGCCGCATCTGTTGTTGATTGGGCTGTATTCGCAAAAATTACTGGTACATGGATTAAACGATCAAACGGTAGCAACATTGCTGGCGCTGCTGTGGATAGTGTTGTTTTTCCTACATTAGCGTTTGGTATTTTGATGCCTCAAATTGTTGTAATGCAATTTGTGGCAAAAGTTACAGGGGGCGCTTTTTGGGCTTATGTAATTGTTAAATTTCGCAACACAATCAAATGATTTTTTATTTGCAAACCCAAGAGCAAGCAAGCGCACTGATAGCAAAGATTTGGCCCAAGGTCAAAGATTCGCTAAAGGCTGGAAAACCCTTGCGGCTGGAGATTAAAGCTGAATCACGCAGCGATGAGCAGAACGCCAAGTATCACGCAATGCTTAGTGAAATAGCCAAGCAAGCGCAACATTTGGGAGCTAAGTGGTCAGCAGAAGATTGGAAACGGCTCACAGTAGACCTATTCGTTAAGGAAACAGGGCTACAAGGCGGCAAAATCATTCCGTCCTTAGATGGTGCAGGGATTGTGCAATTGGGCCTACAAACCCGCGATTTCACCAAAGAGCAAGCGGCTGAGTTCATTACGTTTTTAGAGGCGTGGGGAAGCGAAAACGGAATTATTTACAAAACACTTGCGTAATTAGTCTAGTTTGCTATACACTTCAGCCATGCCTCAATGTTGGGGTCTTTTAAGGAGCAGCAATGGAGTTCAATTTCACAACGAAGCTAGAAGACGCAGACGTGATCGTCTTTTGGCAATTTGAAGAAGACGAAGAAGGGGTGTACAACTCCGAAGTCGTCAAGGTGGTGTTTAACAACATGGATGTTGTGTCGTTGTTGAGCGAAGAAACCATGTATGAACTGGACGCACGGGCAATCGTTGCGTATGAAACCAAATGAGCACTTGGATTCCACTAATGATTTTTACAATGGTTGCCAATTGCGTGGCCCTTTTTGTGATGTTTGCACCACCAGCGCACACAGTATTTAACAATCACCCTGAATGCTCAATTGCAGGGTTTAGCCCTGATTTGACTACAAAGCAAAAGGCTTTTTGCCGTGAGTGGAGTAGTCGTGGACAAAAATAACTGGCCCGAAAACTGGCCTTTTCCACCGTACCCATTAAGGAGTGAAGCATGAGTGAAGAACATTACAAAGACGCATATGGTTCATTTACCATAACAACACCACCAAAACCTGTTGGGGCATGGGTACTGTATCCGCAAGGCGCTTGGAAGACAAAATTTGTGATGTACCACAAGCCTACTGATGAGCAAATCAAAAACACTGAGCAGCTACTTGGCTGGGGTTGGGAGGATGAAGCATGACTAAACGAACAATCATGGAGATGGCGCGTGAGGCTGGTATTGGATGGGGTGAAAAACTTGAAGGTATGCCTGATTTCCTTGAAGCCTTTGCCAAGCTGGTGCGTGAAGACGAGCGTAATTGCACATGGACACAACAACATTGGACAGACTACGAGCGTAGCATTGCAGCAGCAGAGCGTAAAAAAGTTTTAAAGGAGATTGCAGATGCAAAGAGCAATGAAACCAATATCTGACCGCTTTTGGGAAAAAGTTGACAAGTCAGTTGTGTCAGGGTGTTGGGAATGGAAAAGCTCTACTCGTGGCAATGGGTATGGGGCATTCTTTACCCACCTAATAGAGGAGGGGCGAAAATGCTACGGCGCACATCGTTACTCGTGGTTGCTTGCACACGGCCCAATTCCTAATGGGTTATGGGTGCTTCACAAATGCGACAACAGAATTTGCGTTAATCCCGAGCATTTGTTTCTTGGTGACAGAACAGACAATATGCGTGATTGTGCTCAAAAAGGCCGTGTTTGCACAATAGGGCAATCAAACAAAACGCATTGCAAGCATGGGCATGAATTCACAGACACAAATACTCGTTTGAACAAGCATGGTCATAGGCGTTGTAGAACCTGCGCCGTTGCCATCCGAGCCATAGGAGAAACCAAATGACTAAAGACAAAGCATTAAAGCAGGCGCTGGAGGCGTTGTACGAAAACACTCATTATTTTATGCTAGGTGATCCGATTACATACCAAGATGAGCGCAACGATGACACTATCACTGCAATCAAAGAAGCCTTGGCACAGCCAGAGCAAGAGCCTGTGCAAGATAGCACTTGCAACGAGACATTGCGCGGTCAAGGCAAAGCATATCCAAGAACTTGTAAAAAGTGTGGTCTTGGGCCTTGCATTGGAAAGACTAAATTTGACGACGACTTAACGCAGCGCAAGCCGCTGACAGGTGAGCAAATTGAATTTGCATGGATGAAAGTAAAGCACAGTACGCCGGGTACTGCACTGCCTATCCATGAATTCGCCAGAGCCATCGAAGCCGCCCACGGCATTAAGGAGAACACATGAACACTGAAGACAGCGAATTTACGCGCATAGAAACGGAATCAAACGCTAGACGCTTGTCTGTTGAATATGCTTTGCAAAAGCTGCATGAAGAAATCGTAAAGCTAAGATTGTCAGTAGATGCTAATCCTACGATTAGCCAAGAAGAATGGGATGCGCTCAATGCGGAAGAAAAGTAAATACAAGCCCAAAGGCGTAAGGCTAGACAATTTGTCTTGGATAGCAGCAGGGTTTAAAAAGGTTGGTAGCTTGCCAACAGCAGGTGTGGCCCTGAAACTAAAGAACCACGAGGCTTTAGAGGCTGTTTTAAAGGGCTACGCAACCCGAGATCACATTGATGTACTAATCGCTGCTCTAAACATGGCTGAAGCGTTTTATTGCATCAACCCGTTACTTGGGGAAGATTGGGCTGACGAGATCAAAGCAGCGCAAGACGCAATCTTTACTATGTCTAGGCGTGGATTAAAGCTAAACAACTTTGTGTTTACTGGTTCAGAAATGACTGCTGTGAAGTTAGCAATGTCAGTGCATGACGTTCAATTAGATGATTGCTGTGTAAGGGAAATGGAACAATCCATTGGTTACGTCACAAGCAGAGTCCGAAGCCGTCATGCAAGAGCTATTGTTGAGCCTGCATGACTACAAAAGCAGAAAAGAAGCACATGAACGAAGTTGCTCAAATGGGTTGCTGCGTTTGTTGGAAACTACACGGCCCACATGAGCCAGGGCCAGTAGAACTTCACCATTCCCGCAGAGGCACAGGAATGGGCCAAAGATCAAGCCATATGGATGTAATTGGGCTTTGTGTAGAGCATCACAGAGGAAACGCTGGACTTCACGGGCTTGGCACTAAAGGTTTTGCAAAGCACTATGGATTTGACGAAGCAGACCTATTGGATGACTTGAAAAACAGAATGTGCTAGAACAATTGGCTAAAATGGCTCATTATTGTAAAATCTAGATAACTGGAGAACACTATGGCTGGATTGTTGGACTCAGGCGCTGAAATCGCCATTGAAATCAAAACTCAAGACGAAGAAAACCAAATTGACAAAGATGAAGTCATGAAAAATCGTGATTTCGTCAAAGTTAATTGGATGCTTGGCCCTGAGAAAACCCAACAGCCAAACAGTGAATACTGGCGCAAGCTGGCAACAGTATGGCGAATTAGCCCAGATCAAGCCCGTAGGAATCTATGCGCTAACTGCGAATACTTCAATGACAGCCCAGATATGCTTGCCAAAATGGAGCAAATCCCTCAAGACGCATACGATAAAGACGGTGGCGGTCGTGGCTGGTGTAATAAATTCGACTTCATTTGCCATAATTTGCGTGTTTGCCAAGCCTGGGAGCGTGGCGAACAACCAACAGAAGAAGGTGAAGACTACTCTAATGGAGCAAGCTATGATGAAAACGAAGCTGAATAAAGCAGGACAAGCCAAAGTTGGCAAGGTCATGGGTGAGTACAAAGAAGGAACTTTGCATTCTGGCAAAGGTGGTAAAGTTGTAAAAAACCCACAGCAGGCGATCGCAATTGCTATGAGTGAGGCGGCAAAGAAAATGAGCCGCTACAAAGGAAAATAACATGGCTGATGGAATTCGCGCAACGCCATATAGTTCTTCTTTTGCTGGATCAGCAAACGACATTATTAGTGGGTTGCTTGGCTATTTGCGTGATCCGCGCCGTACACAGCAAGCGCAAGGTTTGGCTGGATTGCTTGAAAGCACGGGAATTCCAAAAACCGTAGAGCGTTTGGCTTATGGTGAGCCACTGACGAACATTCAGCAAGCAAACGTCCCTACATTGCGCCCAGAGACTGCTGACGCACTAATGACGCTTTTGCCTAATTTGCCTATGGCTGGTAGGGCAATCCAAGCCACTAAAGGTTTGCCAGTAGGGATGAGCATCAAGGATGTAAGTAAAATATCAATTGCGCCACAAGCACAAGCACTAAAACTTGCTGAACAAAGAGCGCAGCAATTAGGTCAATCTATTAATCCTGAAACAAGGATGCTTCAACAAGGCTATGAGCAAGGCTGGTATCACGGAAGTACAGGCGACATAAAGTCCTTTGACAAAGGTTTGCTAGGCGAATCAACTGGCGCAGAAAGTGCCAAAAAAGGCTTTTTCTTTGCCCGTGATCCTCAAAACCCGCCAGAGGCAATGCTTAAAAAGTCAAATGATCCCAAAGCGGGTGATTTGTTAAGAAAACTTGGCATCTCAGAAGATAAAATTGCAAAACTCAATACTGTGTCAATGGAAGGGCAAGGCGCTGAAACAGCATCTGGCTATGCCCAAATAGGTGGATCAAGGCAATACAAAGAAGCAATGAGGAGAGCTGCCGCCGCTGAGAAGAAGGGCAATTGGGATGAATATGAAAAACAAATGGGGTTGGCAGAAGACATTGCTATTGGCGACCAACAATATCTGCAAGGCATAACTGCAAAGTATGGTGATAGCAGAGATGAGATGTTAGCAAGCATCAATAATTCAATCTACTCAAAACAACTGCCACAACAAGAAGCTGAGTTGCTTGATGCAAAAGTAAAAGAGTTGATGCCATATGGCTGGTACAACAGCTATTCAAACCCTCAACTTGAAGGATTAAAAAAGGAAATTCAGAAACTTTCTAATGGCGATGCAACACAAGCTATAAAAAGCATTGAGCAATTTCAATCAATTAAAAATGAACGGGCGCTTGCTGAAAAAACACAAGAAGGCGGAAACGTGATGCCTGTGGCTTTGCGTTATGAAAACCCGCTTGTGTACGATTTTCAAGGAAGCACTTATAGAGATCAAACATATGCCGATCTCATTGACCAAGCCTTAAGAGAAGGAAATGACGCTGTAATTCTTAAAAACACTTTTGATCCGGGTGTTGGCCCAAGTAAGTTGATAGATGTTGGCGTTGTTTTTGAGCCAGATCAGGTAAGAAGTAAATTTGCAGCATTTGACCCATTACGCAAAACAGCAGCAATTGCAGCTTCAGCAGGGCTAGCAGCACCCGACTTGTTGGCGCAAGAAATGGACTATACTTTGTTGCCGCCAGAGAAGAAACAAGAATTTCTACGAAGTCTACTAGGCCAGTAACAAACCCGCTGATGTAAGTCGGCAATAACCTTGACCAACCCACGGGAGTCAAACAAAAATGAATAAATTACAGCACGACAATTCTGTGCATTTAACCAACCGAGGCCGTGGAAGGCCCCCAGGTAGCGTTAATAAGGCCACCAAGACGTTTAGAGACACTGTCAGTAGGTTGCTAGAGGATAACGCTGAAAACGTCTCTAAGTGGCTTACAGAGGTTGCCGAAGGATGTCCCGAGAAAGAAATTAAAGCAGACCCTAAAGGCGCTTTGACTTTGCTCGCTCAAATGGCTGAATACGCTACGCCTAAACTAAACCGCACTGAGATGACTGGTGATGGTGGTGGGCCAATAGATATTTCAGCTATTCAGATCAAACTGGTTCGCCCGAATGCACCTTGAACTAGATTTCCCTGAGAAACTAGGATTTCTGTTTGAGCCGCACCGATACAAGATTCTTTATGGAGGCCGTGGGTCTGCAAAGTCTTGGTCGGTTGCTCGCGCTTTAATTGCAATCGCCGTACAAAAGCCAACCAGAATCCTTTGCGCCCGTGAATTGCAGAACTCTATATCTGATTCTGTGATTGCTCTATTGGGTGACCAGATCAAAGCAATGGGCCTAGAGTCATTCTTTGATGTTCAGCGCACTGCTGTATATGGGAAGAATGGGTCTGAGTTCAGTTTTGCGGGTCTAAAGCACAACGTCACGTCAATCAAATCGTTTGAGGGCGTAGATATTTGCTGGATTGAAGAAGGCCAAGCAGTATCAAAAGTTTCATGGGAAACCCTAATCCCAACGATTAGAAAGCCTGATTCTGAGATATGGGTGACGTTTAACCCAGACCTTGACACTGACGAGACTTACAAACGGTTTGTTGTTTCTCCACCACCAACAGCAATAGTCGCCAAAGTAAACTGGTCTGACAATCCTTGGTTTCCTCAAGTTCTAAAGGATGAATTAGAGGATTTGAAGGCTAAGAACGTGGATTCTTACCTAAACGTCTGGGAGGGGCATACCCGTCAGATGCTTGATGGTGCTGTATATGCCAATGAACTACGTAAAGCTCAAGAGGAAAACAGAGTCCGCGATCTGATTATTGACAAGTCAATTCCTGTGCAAACCTTTTTTGATTTAGGTTGGGCAGATATGACATCCATTTGGTTTGTTCAAGTAATTGCTGGCGGTGAAGTCAGGGTAATTGATTTTTACCAGAACTGCCAAAAAACCATTGACCATTACGCTCAAGTCTTACAAGACAAGGGTTATATCTACAAGGATTGGTGGCTACCCCATGACGCCGAGAACAAGAATATGACGGGTAAATCAGTCAAAGATATTCTTGAAGGAATGGGCAAGCCTGTCAGAATTACGCCTAGATTATCAATTTCTGACGGAATTAACGCAGCTCGATCATTAATGGATCGGTGCTTTATTGATGGCACTAGATGCGCTGACGGGCTTCAAAACCTGCGTCATTACCGCTATGACGTTGACCCTAACACAAAGATGTTTAGCAATAAACCACTGCACGACCAACATTCTCACGCAGCAGACGCTTGGCGCTATGTAGCCGTAGCCCTAGACGAAGGCGTGACAGGTTGGGGTAAATCTATTAACAAAACTCCTAAATGGGTGGTCTAAATGTTCATGATGAAACAAGGTGATTTTGCAAACACAAAACGGGTGGAAGAACTTGAAAAGCGCCTAGAAATGCTTGAAAATGTAGTAAGAGAGTTACAATCAACTGAACGCCCAAAGGTCGGGCGACCTCCAAAGGTTAAAGATGAGCCAAAATCAACTCAAAGCAGCAATTCAAGCAGCGATTGACGATTCAATCGGATTTCAAGAGACGGAAACAGTTGAGCAGCGCAAACAAGCACTGCAAGCGTATCTACGTCAACCATACGGAAATGAAGTTGAAGGTAAGTCCTCAATTGTTACTGGTGAGGTTGCGGAAGCGATTGATGGCGCGTTGCCAGCTCTTATTCGCATCTTTACCGGATCAGACCAAATTGTCGTTGCTGATCCTAATGGCCCTGGCGATGAAGCTGGCGCAAAACAAGCAACTGATTATCTAAATCACATTTTTCTAAAAGATAACCCTGGCGTTATCATTTTGCACAATTGGTTTTTTGATGCTTTGCTGCAAAAGAACGGCATTGTCAAAGCAGTCTGGGAAGACAAAGAAGACGTAACCAAAGAAACTTACGAAGGTTTGTCTGATGACGAACTAGCCATGATGCTGCAAGATGAAAGCATTGAGGTTGTTGAGCAGGATACGGTTACAAACCCAATTCTTGACCCAATGGGTAATCCGGTCTTTGACGAGATGGCAGCGCCAGCAACTTACAGCGTTCATGACGTTGTGGTTAAGAAGACTGAGAACACAGGCAAGGTAGTTATTGCAAATGTGCCGCCTGAAGAATTCTTGATTGCCAAGGCTGGTATCACTGTAAAGCAAACGCCATTCTGTGCTCACCGCCGAATGATTACCCGTAGCGACTTGATTGCGATGGGTTTTGATGAAGAAACAGTCAACGGTTTGCCAACTGGCGATGCTCTTGCATATACGCCTGAACGTGTAGCTCGATTCTCTGCTGGTGAACAACCATATGACGTTCAGCCTGACGATACAGCCATGCAAGAGGTTGAAGTCTTTGAATGTTATATTTACTACGATGGTGATGAAGATGGCATTGCAGAGCTGCATCAAATCTTCTACGCTGGCAATGAAATCTTGAGCGATGAAGAAACGGACTATGTGCCGTTTTATTCAATCTGCCCATTGCCTATTCCGCACAAGTTCTTTGGGAACTCGCTTGCTGATCGTACTGTTGACCTGCAACTGATTAAGACCACGGTCACCCGTCAGATGCTTGATAATATGTATCTGACCAACAACAACCGTGTGGTCGCTATTGAAGGCCAAGTAAACTTTGACGACTTGCTTACATCTACTGCTGGTGGTGTGATTCGCGCTAAGTCGCAAGGCGCTGTGCAGCAACTGCAAGTGCAAAACATGGCGCAACAGTCTTTCCCAATGCTGCAATACTTGGATTCTGTCCAGGCAAAGCGCACTGGCGTGACTGAGTTGTCCCAAGGTCTTGACGCTAACATCTTGCAAAACGTAACCGCTGCTGCTGTTGCTTCTATGCAACAAGCTGGCTCTGGCAAGATTGAGCTAATGGCCCGTGTGTTTGCTGAATCTGGTGTGAAAGACCTGTTTGAAGGCATCTTGCATTTGGTCAGCAAGTATCAGCAAAAAGAGCGAATCATTCGCTTGCGCGGCACTTACATCACTGTTGACCCGCGCACCTGGGCTAACAAGTTTGATATTTCAATCAATGTTGGCTTGGGTAACGGAAACAGAGATCAGCAAATGGCAATGCTGCAAATGGTCTTGGCAAAACAAGAGCAAATGATCGGTCAGTATGGGCCAGCAAACCCGTTTGTATCGTTTGGTCAGTATCGCGGGACTCTTGGCCGTATGGTTGAGGCAGCAGGCTTTAAAGACTCTGCTGAGTTCTTTAAACCGATTAGCCCAGAGCAAGATCAGCAATTGTCTAACCCTCCACCGCAGCAGCAACAAATGCCGCCTGAAGTTCAAGCATTGATGGCTAAAACACAAGCCGACATTCAGGCGCAACAAACCAAGTTCCAAGCTGAGATGCAAATGCAGCAAGCTAAGATGCAGGCTGACATGGAATTTGAACGACAGAAGGCTGGTCTTGAGTTGCAACTGCAACGTGAGAAAGCAGCGGCTGAACTTGAAATCATGCGTGAGAAAGAAGCATCAAAACTTCAGCTTGAGCGTGAAAAAATGAATATGCACTTTGTGATGAAGCAGCAAGAGTTTGAAGCTGAAGCCCAATTGAAAGCTATGAAAGTTGGCGCTGGAATTACATCAAACATTGAAATTCCAGGCTAATCAAAACAATCTGAAAGTAGAGGTCTAATATGGCTGGTCGTTACGTTGAAGCTGGTGATGGATGGGATTGGGTAGAAGACCCACCAACCGCAGTTGAGAAACTTACATCTGGTGCTGATTGGGCAAGCAAAGACGCCGCAGCTAAGATTCAAGCGTTCAACAACGCTGGCATTACTCCTGCTGAACTGCAATCTGTTGGCGTGTCTCCAGCAGACATTGCATGGATGCAAAGCAATGGTTATACAGGTGCGGCTCCATCTGTGACTACCAACATTGCTGGCACAAATGTTAATGCTCCAGCTAGCATTCGCACTGACTTGGCTACAAACCCTGAATATCTAAACGCTCTGGCTAGCTCCGGTGAGACGGGGCGCACTGCTCAAGAAATACAAGGGACTCTTGCTCCTATTTTGCGTGATCTTGGTAATGGTATGCAGGGAAGTTACAGCCCGATTACTGGCGAACTTCAGAACATTTATAACGGAACTGACAAAGGTGGTTACTACGACACTCAAGGTCAGTTTATCCCTTATCAAACTACAAGTTGGGGCGAGACATTAAGCAATTTGCCTAGTGGTATGTTTGAAGGTTTAAGCGATGTAGTTGAAAGCACCGCATTTCAAAAGATTGCTCCTGCTGTTATTGGTGGTTTGTATAGTTCAGGCGCTTTTGGTAATGCGCTTGGTGCTGCTGCAAATCCTGGCTATTACGATGAAATTACTGGTGAATTTATAAGTGATTCATTGGGTGGTTTGCAAGGGCCGTTGACTAATGCAACATCTGGAACTAATCTAGGTTCATTGGCTGACTATTCTTATGACGCCGCAACAGATACTTGGACAGTTCCTGGCGCAGCATCAGCAGCAACTGTTACTCCAGCAGCAGCTTCTGTTCCATCTAGCTTGCTTGATACAGCTTTAAAGACGGCAAAGATTGCCTCTTTAGGTGCTGGCGCTCTTGGTTTGTTAAGTGGCGCTGGTCAAACATCAGCAGGTGAAACCGGATTTCCTATTATTCCTGTTCCTAGTAATTGGACGCCTCCAGTATCTACGCAGGCAGCATTTACTCCATCTGCGCCAATTAATTTTGGTTCATCTGCATTGCTTAAGGGTACACAGTGGGAAAACCAATTACCACAAAGAGGTTTTAGCATGACAGATGTGATGAACCAATTAAAAGCAAATCAACCAACAGGAATGAATGACATCATTGGCGGCTTGAATGGAAAGCAAGTTTCTATCTCTGACATCATTTCAGGAATCCAAGGACAGTATGGACAAAAAGCTGCAAGCTGAGTGGGCTAACAATTTGCTTAACGATGACTTTTTCATTAAAGTCATGAATGATTTGAAAAATCAGCAGATTAGTGTGATAATTAATACGAATCGAGATGGTATTGATGAGCGTGAAGCCGCTTACAACAACATTAAGACATTTGATCTGTTTCTTGGACACCTTCAAGGCATTGCCGCAGAAACCAAGATTCAAGAGAAAAAATGGAAAATCATGTAACGAAAGTTACCCGCAGTCCAGACGGTTTCTGGCGAAAAATGAGATGACACATGGAAAACACCAACCCGCAAGGGAGTGAAAACCTGAACGTAAACCAAGCCGCCAATGCGTTTATGAGTTTAATGGGTGATGACAATGGAGCCGATAACGGCCAACCGGAAGAATCAACTAATGAATTTGAAGCCGCTGGTGAAGTTGATGAAACAGATGATCCTGAATACTCAGAAGAATCTGAAATTGTAGAGGAAGTAAAACCCCGCTACAAAGCAAAAGTCGGTGGTGAGGAAGTTGAGGTTGAACTTGACGAACTGATTAACGGCTATCAACGCAGCAAGGATTACACCCAAAAATCTCAAGCTCTGGCTGAACAGCGTAAGGCTATTGATTCCGAACGCCAACATCTAGAGTATGTAAAACAAGAGCGACAAGCGTACGCCCAGAAATTGCAGGCACTCGATAGCTTCTTGAGCCAGCAAAATCGGGGTGAGGACTTAGAAGTTTTGAAAGAGACAGACCCTATCGGCTATGCCGTAAAGGTTGCTGAACAGTCTCAACGTGAGAAACAATTGTCAGTTGTTCGTGCTGAACAAAACCGCATTGCTCAACAGCAACAAGCGGAACAACAGCAGAGCCTGCAAAACCACCTCAAGGTTGAATCTGAAAAGCTATCGTCTGTTATCCCAGAACTGGCAACGCCAAAGGGTGATGCAATTCGGAAAGAAATCCGTGAATATGCAAAATCTGTTGGCTGGTCAGATCAAGAACTCTCCTCAGTGTATGACCATCGCGCTGTGCTGACTTTGTATAAGGCGATGAAGTTTGAGCAGCTTCAAAAAGGCAAACCTGAGACTATGAAAAAAGTCCAGCAAGCCCCAAAGATGCTTAAACCTGGGACTTCTGCACCAAGTGGGAAGTCAGCGCAAGAGAAACAAGTTATGCAAAAGTTGCGTCAATCCGGACGAGTCCGTGATGCTGCTGCTGCATTTGAACGATTCCTTTAATTTTTGGAGCTTTAAAAATGGCAACCTACCAAACCTACACCGCTATCGGTATCCGTGAAGACCTGTCTGACGTTATTTATAACATCAGCCCAACCGAAACCCCTTTGATGTCGTCTATCGGCAAAACAAAGGCTACCGCTACTTATCACGAGTGGCAAACTGACGCCCTGGCCGCTGCTGCCTTGGGTGGTGCTGTTGAAGGTGCTGATGCTTCTAGCATTACCGCATCGCCAACCAGCCGTATTGGTAACCGTACACAGATTTTCACTAAGTCTGTTGCTGTCGCTGGTACTCTGGAAGCTGTTGATAAAGCTGGCCGTAAGTCTGAAAAGGCTTATCAGTTGGCTAAAGTGTCGGCTGAACTGAAGCGCAACATTGAACTGACTCTGTTGTCCAACCAAATTTCTGCTGCTGGTAACTCTAGCACCGCACGAACAATGGGTGGCATTCAGGCTTGGTTGTCTACCAACGGTGACTTTGGCACTGACGGCGTGGCTGGCTCTGGCGGTACTACTGCCCGTGTCACTGGCACTAACCGCACTTTCACTGAAGCCCTGCTGAAGACTGTGAACGCTGAAGTTTACGTTGCTGGCGGTAGCCCAAAGATGCTCATGGTAAACCCTACCCATAAGCAAACTGTATCGGCTTTTGCTGGTATCGCAGCTCAACGCTACATGGCTCCCGCAAATGAGCCAACCACCATTGTCGGCGCTGCTGATGTGTATATGAGCGATTTCGGCACTTTGTCGGTTGTTCCTAACCGCTTCATGAACAGCACCAACGCTTGCGATGACTCGGCCTTCATCATTGACCCTGATATGCTGGCAGTTGCCTATCTGCGTCCTTTCCAG
>Ga0209246_10000597_pt1 | contig 15078 bp, 20 predicted proteins | sample LauGreSpBDMM15SN_2_FD_187560 | JGI IMG/M metagenome (GOLD analysis project Ga0209246, IMG submission 187560) | Freshwater lake microbial communities from Lake Michigan, USA - Sp13.BD.MM15.SN (SPAdes) (version 2) | ecosystem: Environmental > Aquatic > Freshwater > Lake | place: Lake Michigan...
TGTTCTTCTCGCAAGTCTTCCAACTCCCGAAAGTAGTCCTGCAACTGGTCATACAAGTACTCAGGCAGATGGCTTGCCAAGCCCTCGGTCTTGCCATCGCTCCATGTTGCAGACAATTTGAAAGATGTAATTTCTTGTTTGATAGTCATGTTCTCTCTCCTGTTTAAACGTAAAGTGGATCAATCTTTGTGAGCGATAAGCCTGACGCATATTTCACGTTAAGCTTGGAGTCACTCTGCACTACAGCCACGATCTGAGGTTCATCCTCAGCGAGCCAGTGAGAGTTGTTGGTCAGGAACTTGTCAAGTGCCCGTTGGATTCTTGATAAAGCAGGGAATGCTTTTGAGGTGTATCTAAGGTCAACATCAAGTGTGAATGTCGAGCCACTTGCGTTGGTGCTGAGTATTAATGTGGTGTTCATAACCGCTCTCCTCTACTGGTCTCATTTGTTGAATGATAGTGTGGACAGTGCCACAACGATATTGTATCACAAGGGGGGGAAGCCCCCCTCATACAGCAAGCTTCAGCTTGTCAAACGCTACAGTGCCCATGTCCTCAAGCTTCTCGATGGTTACAGCGTTCTTGTAAATGTGGGTCACGTCCGAGCGGATGCCAACCCCGATAGTGGTGATGCCAAGGTTCTCACCCGACAGTGCTTGTTCTCTGCAAGCATCAGCGTTGCCGATGCCATCGGTAAGAAAGAAGCAAACCTTGCGCTCCTCCTGACGATTCAACAGCAACCCGTGGGCATATGACAGGGCAGTGAAGTCCTGAGTACCGCCCCCTGACTGAAGCCTCTCAAGCATCGGTCTGACACGTTGATAGGGCACGTTGAAGTCTTTGAGCAATGAGACCTCGCACCCGAATGTCACGACACTGGTTGCAACCCCTGCCTTGGACAGTGTGTCCAGTAGGGCATAGGTTGCTAGGATGGCATGGTACATCTTGGAGTCCAAGGGCTTGGCAGGGCGAAACATTGAGCCTGACACGTCAAGCACAATGGTCACCGCAGAGTCGATGCCGTCATGTTCTTTCCTACGTTTAAACAGGCGGTCATTGTGAGCCATAGTCGGGAGTGCCCGAACATTCAGCACCCCTGACTTGCGGTTGTTTTGGAATTCTTCAAAGCCCGAATTCTCAAACAGCTTTCTGACTGTATAGCGTAACTTGGCGGGAATCATAAGACCTCCTTAAAAGTCGATTGGGAAAGTACGGGGGTTGTCAGCCCTTGTGTGATACCCCTTGCGCATCACGTCATCGGTGCTGTAAGAGCCTCCCGATCCTGCACCCTCGGGAGGGTTAGCGGTAGGCTCAACCTCACGGGCTTTGACTGTCTCGCCATCCTTTGTAGGAGGCTTCGCAGGGTCAGGCTTGGGGGTAGGTGCATCACCGCCCTGATCGCCTCCTGTAGGCTGTTCTGAGTCCCCTCCTGAGCCATTCTCATCATCACCCTCACCGCCATCACCATCCTCACCCTCATCATCGGAGGGAGGGGTTGGGTTGATTGGGGGTTGAACAGGCTCATCCTCGGGCTTGGTGTTCACATTGTTAAGCTGATCAAACACCCACTTGGCAACCTCCAAGGTATCCCATGAATTACCGCAAGTGTTTAAACGTTTGACAGCCTCGGCAAAGATTGGCTCAAGCCCAAGGGCGAGAGGTACTTTGATCTTGGCGTGTTTACGTCCATAGACAGCGAGAACAAAGGGGTACTGGACAGGGTCTGACCAGTCGATTGCCTCACCTCTACGGCTCTTGTAAGCCAAGCCCTCGGCAACCATGCCATTGATCAGGGCACTGAGCAACTCCTCGATGTTGCCTGTCAGCCCTGCCTTGATGCCCTTGCCCTCGATCCACGCATCCTCTAAGGCATTGTGCAACTGGGCAATGTACTGCCCGTGCGCATAGGCTGAGTGGACAGCATCAAAGTCGGTATACATCCAGTGCAACAACTCATGCACTGCCATGCCGACATAGCGCATCAGGTCACCCTGAGTCAGCACTGCATCATCTTTGACGTTGGCAAGTATGACACTGCCACTCTTGTTGATACAGGCGGTTTGTGCCCCCGCATCCCAACGAACCTCGACAGGACGCAAGCCAAGGTCAGAGCAGATTTTGTGAATGCCGATCACCACTGCCCGTTTAAACTCATAGCCACGATAGGTTTTCATATTGACCTCACAGATATTTTGCTAGAACACTAGCGTTGATGTAAGCCGACTTGATTGCATCAAGTGCGACACGGCTCTCCTCGGGTTGACGGGAGGTAATGGTTGATTCCCATGCCTCGTCAACTGAGAGAATGTCCAATGCCCGAATGAAAGCGAGGGCAGAGCGGATAGAGGGGGCATCGATCACGTCCCCTGTAATGACCTTGGCACGGCAAGCACTGATGGCATTGACTACGTGTTCAGCCAACATTTTGTGGCAACCAGTGTGCAAGGTCAGAGCAATAACCTCTTGCTCTTTACTCAGGTACTTGAACTCAATCACACGGGCAAAGCGGTCAACCAGTGCAGAATTCATTTGTTGAACCTTGGCATAGCGTCCTGATGTATCACCATTGGTCAGGGTGTTATCAGCCGAAAAGACCAAAACACCCTCTGCCCTGCGGTGAACAGAACCCCCGTAATTGACTGCACTGTTCGGCTCAAGAAAGCCGTTCAGAGTAGCCAACTCACCCGCATCTGCCATGCTGATTTCATCGAGCAAAATCACTGTAGACGGGGAGGTGAAAGCCTCCAAGAAAGCACCTTTCTTGAACACTGTCGCACCATTCTCAAGACCGACAGCACCCGCATAATCATCGGCTGTCGTGTACTTGTGGAAGTTGATACGGGTGTAAGAGCGTCCAGTGCGACTAGCAAATTGACGGGCTGTCTCTGACTTACCAGTGCCCTTAGCACCGCCAAACCACAGGTTCTCGCCTGTCTTTTGTGAGAGGAGCAAGTGCTTCAGAATGTCCTCTTGCCACACAAAGTTGGGATCAACATCGGGGCTGTCGGGTGCGTCCCAAATGTCAACCATGACAGGGTCACCCTTGGGGTTGCGAACGTCAACACCGAATACATCGAGCGCAGATTTCCGATCAATGATTTTTGCCTTGGTAGCATTAGCCACGACAGCCTCTGCCTTGGCATCTTTGACAGCTTGCGCAAAGGGTTTAAACGCTTTGGCAATGGCGGAGGCAACCTCTGCATTGATCTTGTCCTCATCGAGGTTTGATGCAGATGCAACAGAGGCTTTGTGGACTGCCACTGACAGATCATTGATCTGTTGTGATACAGCACTGATGCTCTGAGTTACCACTGCCACTTTGTTGATGGCATCAAGGGCAACCGCCTCGGCACGTACAGCAACCGAGGCTGTAGCATCAAGCTTGGCACTGTCTACACTGTTCACATTGTCAGCGACAGGTGAGCAATTTTTGATGTAGTCAAAGTCAGTCAAGCCCTGCTCAATCAGGTCACCTAACCAGTTTAAACGCACCATCTTGTCTTTGTCCTGACGGATATGGTCAGGGGCTTTGAGGGCTGAAACAGCCCCGTTGATAACGAACTTGTCGAGGGTTGACAAGGTTTTTATTGTGTTCATGGAAGCCATGTTGTTCTCTCCTAGGTACTGGTTTCAAATCAAAGCGAGGGTATCGCCCTCATTGGGGCAGATCGGCAGGTTGAGGTTGCCGTTCTTGTATGCCCACTTGGAGGTGAGCCGAACCGCATATCCGCATGATGGGCACTGAGCAAGCAACATCCGAGTGCCTTGCTTTTTGCCAACCGAGGCTGACAACTCAGCGTGGACGTATGCACCGAGCGAGTCGATGATCTGCTGATAGGCTTGAACGAATGCACCGCCATGAGTCACCGACTTGTAACGGGCTGACTGAGTGCCGTTGGGTAACAGCAACATGGCATCGGCTATCTTTTGATAAGGCTTGCCGTGATTGAGCGCACCCTTAGCGGTATGGCACAACATGGCAATGAGGGTCTCAAAGACCTTGACGGGATCGGCAAGCACAGGGCTGATGAAAATCTCATAGTGAGCGTCAGCACTGTTCGTACTAGGGAAGCACTCGCCAACTGACTTGAAGTTGGTACGCTTGGCATTGGAGGGCAGAGCGCAAGACACTCTGATTCTGTCGCTGATGGACACTCCATTGATAAGAAAGAAAGGCTTCAACTCATTGATAGCACCATTGAGCCAATCTTCACGGGTAGAGTAAATGACAGGTAGTGACATAGTAGGTCTCGGTTGAAGTGGGAATTTCCACTGGTGAACCCCGTAAGGCTCACCGCTAAAAATTCAATAACGTGAGTGTAAACGATAACGATATCCTTTGCAAGGGGGTATCGCTATCAATCATCAGCCTACGTTGCAAGTAAGAGACAGCACTTGCAAACGTTGCTTGGCACGGGCAAAAGCCTCGGAGATAGCATCGGCTATCTCTACGCTATTGAACCCCTTGTTGTGTCCCCCTGCGCTGTAGGACAAACGGGCTTTTGGCTTACCGCCAAAACCATAGTCAACACGCACCTCACATACACCCTCGCTACCCCAGTGGGTAGGTGAGTTATAGGTGTAGATGATCTGCCCATGCACCATGCCATCCTCGGCATGGGTGTAGTCTCTAATGCTCTCTGTAATCATGCTCACTCTCCTGCAAAGTAGAAAATTAAAGAGGCAACCAACGACATGATGGCTACCCAAAACAAGAGCAGTGAATCACTGCCCAAGACCATGACACTCGCCAAAAACCCTGTCATGCAGACCAAGGTTTTGAGAATGTAGAACTGATAGATTTTCATAAAACCTCCTGTTTAAACCCAACCGAAACGCTTTGCGCAGACAGGGCCGATGCCCAGTGCTACGCTCTCAGGATCTGACAGATCCCTGTTACAGACTGAACACTTGCCGAATGTTTTGCCATAGGCAATGGCTGAACTACGGGGGTCAGCAAGCACCTCGCTGATCTGACTTGCACTCTCAGGGGAGGCATCACGGGAGGTAAACAACTTACCGCCTGTCACTTTGCCGAGGTAGACACCCTCGGACTTGACGTAGATTGAACCCGCATTCTTGCCTGTCACTGGGGCAGGGCTGAATACGAAAGCACCGAGCCGTAGCTTGGGGTAGGACAGACCCGAATCCTTAGCCTTGTCAAAGGCAACCTCGATAGGGGACACGTCAACCTGAGCGGAGGGGACAGGCTCAGGGCGAGGGGCAGAATCCTTAGCCACGCACCGCTGAATAGCGGACAGTTGGTTGGGGGTCAGATTGCCATATCTGTGCAAGGCAGACAGCACAGAGGAGGCAAAGGAGAAAGAGGGTGACTTGGCAACAAGCCACTCATACTCGGCAGGGTTTGCCTCGATGAACTGCTTGATACGTTGAACATTCATAGTAGGTCTCCGATGTTGGGCAAAATTGCCACTTCAAAACCCTGACAAGCAGGGCTTCAAGGTGAAAATTTAAGCAGTGGCAAACTTCCTGTTTAAACAGTCTTTGTAACTGCCAGTGAAAAAGATGCGGTAGCCGTTACGCTCCCGATCACCCTTGCAAACAATGATGTTGCCGAACCTGTCGATTTGTGCTGTATACATACTGGTCTCCTTTAGATTTTGTAAACACCAACTTCACCCGCATTGATCCACTCTGCAAGGAAGCCGTACTTTTTGAGGGTTGCGTCAAGCTTGGGGTGAACACCGAAAATCCAGTCTGAACGCTGATAGCCAGTGTGGTAGTCAACCCATTTGTAAGACTCAGGCTCCTCTGCGCTGATCTGAAATCTGCCGTTCATGTCGTCCCGAACGTAGACAGGAACTCCCATTTTTTTGAGAGCGTTAAAGGCTTTGATGTATTCACGTTTCATGTTGTGTCCTCTGTAGCCGTGCAACATTGCACTGGTCAACCCCGTAGGGCTGACCGCTGAAATGTCAGTCTGCTCTCGATCCCATGTAAGCGGGAATGCCGTTGTCCCTGAGTACCTTGGCAAAGGCACTAGCACCCGCTTCTTTCACGTCCATTGACTGAGTGAAGTTGGCACTGGGATTCCAAATCTGCCAACCTTTTTGCCAGTGCTTTTTGCCAACGTTGTTTTTTCTAGCCCAGTTAACGAAAGGGTCTCTGCCGTTGGTAATGTCAACCCAAGCAAAACCGCAATACATCGGCTCGCCATACTGGGCAATGAAGTCTGCTTCTGCTTGCTGTCCCGCCTGTACAGCTTGCTCATAAATTGCTTTGTAGTCCATGTTGTTGTCCTAGATAGCAGTGCGAAAATGCACCCCGTAGCCCTAGGGGCTACAGGCTGAACTCTAGCTAGAGGGGCAGGGGGATTTCAAAAGTTTTACTTACCTGATTAGTCCCTGCCTCAAGACTCTTGTTGGTGTCCCCAACTCTGTCTCACTAGGACTTTGATCAGTAGCCTAGAACTTATCCCCTTTGTCGGTTGGCGGGGAAAACATCTAAAGAACAATCAACCGACAACTGAACTTTAACAGAATGATAGTGCCTGTCAATACACCTAATATTTATCCGAGTAAACTGTAGGGTTATTAAATTGTGGGTGTTTGATGGGCTGAATCGAGTCGCTCTTATTAGTAGGTTTACTGGGTCTTGGGGCATAGCATGAACCATGCCAGAGTCCAAAAAGTAATACTTTTCCAAAAGTATTAAAAAACGCTCAGAACGGCTCAGGATCGTTTTTTTTGGGGGTGGTAGGGGGGTAGTAGCCAAAAGAATTTAAAACGCACTGAGAGCGTTCTGATGCGTTCTAGAGCCATGTATGTTTATACAGTTCGCACTTACATTTGAGGTATTCAGTAGTACCAAGGTACTCAATTCATGGTGTTGTTTTTATGCACTGTATAAGAAATGTATAACATATGTATAAGCTGTGGATAACTCGGGGGGTGTGGATAAGTTGTGGATAACTTCCTGTGGATAACTTTTGACTTATGCACAGGGTGTGGATAAACTGTGCATAATACGAACAGTGTGTTTCCCTGCGTTGGTGCGGGGCAAAGTTGGTAAGTGCGTACTAATATGGAGCGTTTAAACATGAGCAAGACAAGCAAGGCTGAGTACAAGGCGGAACTGGATCAGGCAATGGCGGAGGAGGAGAACTGGGGCGAGGATGTAGACCTAGAAGCCCTTAGCGAAGCGGAACAGCTAGCCCATCTCGCAGAGAGACCAAGACTAAGAAAGGATGGACTACATAAGGGATCAGACATACAGAGACCTAAACCTATAAGCCCTCGGCAAGCACTGTTCACTACAGGGGTGATACAGGGGAAATCACTACGGCAAGCATACAGAGATGCCTATGGTAATGACACAGGATCAGATGCAAGTATTAGCGCATCAGCTAACAAGCTAATGAAAGACCCGAGGATTAAACACATACTAGAAGAAGCATGGGAAGAGACAGCAGAACACCTGAGTGAAGACCTTTCAGCTTCTAAAAGATATGTGTTGAAAGGGTTGCTTGCACTAAGCAAGAATGCCAAGCAAGAGGGTACTAAATTAAAAGCACTGGAACTGATGGGCAAAGCGTCAGGACTGTTTGCACCGACAGAGGTACAAGACAAGGCAGTGATCACCGCAGATCAATTGAAGCGTGAACTCGCAGGGCACATTAAGTTACTAGAGCAAGGCAAGGCATCAGTGCTAGACGTAGACGCAAAGCGTTTACACGCAACGATACCAGTAGAGCAGGAGCGGGACGTTTAAACATGGGCGTGGGCGTGACCCACCCGTACCCGACCCCCACTTGTGGCGAGCCGACACCCCTCCCGCGTATACGCTCTATTCCACTCCCCCAAATACATTCCACAGGAAAGCCCCCCCCTTGTCTTTCCAAATCCAAGACCCCGGGGGTATATATATTTTTAGAAAAGGTATTGCGAACGTTCGTGTTTGCGTTTAAACTTAAAGAATGAGCAAACGTAGGCAGTTAGTATTAGAGTTCATCCGTGCATACATCAGGTTGCATGGTGTATCTCCGTCTTATGAAGTTATAGCTAAGGGTATTGGATTGAAATCTAAGTCAAACATCCACAGGATTGTCCACCGGTTAAAGACCGACGGACACATTGTGACCAAGCCTTATAAGTTCCATGCTATCAAGCTGGTGGATACCTCGGTAAAGGCTGTAGCACGTCTATGAGCTTACTTACCCACTCAGAGATTAAGAAGTACTTGGAGATGGTTCCCAAGGCTTCTCCTGAGAACCGTGCAAAGATTCAGGCTTTGCTGGAGATGGATAAAATAGAACGCAGTAAGGAATCATTCCTGTACTTCGTGACGCAGATGTGGCCTATCTTTATTTCAGGCTCCCACCACAAGATCATGTCTGATGCTTTTGAGCGGGTAGCCAACGGGGAACTTAAGCGTCTGATCATCAACATGCCTCCCCGGCATACCAAGTCTGAGTTTGCTTCTTTCCTGTTGCCTGCGTGGTTTCTGGGGAAGTTTCCTCAGAAGAAGATCATTCAGACTGCACACACCGCAGAGCTTGCGACAGGTTTTGGACGAAAGGTTAGGAATCTTGTTTCATCAGAGCCGTATCAGAAGGTTTTTCAGACTAAGCTATCGAGCGATTCAAAAGCCGCAGGTCGCTGGAATACTCACATGGGTGGTGATTATTTCGCTATTGGCGTTGGGGGTGCTGTCACAGGTAAAGGAGCCGATCTTTTAATCATTGACGACCCCCATTCTGAGCAGGAAGCTAAACAAGCCAACCCTGCCGTGTTTGATGGGGTGTATGAATGGTTCACTTCCGGCCCTCGTCAGCGATTGCAACCCGGGGGTGCAATTATTATTGTGATGACGAGGTGGTCTAAGAGGGATTTGACCGGTCAGATTCTTAAAAACTCCGACAAAGATGGCGTAGATCAGTGGGAAGTCATTGATTTTCCCGCGATTATGCCCAACGGGAACCCTTTGTGGCCCGGATTCTGGTCTAAAACAGCCCTAGAAGCCCTGAAAGCCGAGCTTCCAGTCGCTAAATGGGAAGCGCAGTACCAACAGAACCCCACATCCGAGGAAGGCGCGATCATTAAGCGCGAACATTGGATGATTTGGGAGGAAAAACGACCCCCAGAGTGCGAATACATCATTCAATCTTGGGATACTGCGTTTGAAAAGAACAACCGCGCAGACTATTCAGCCTGTACCACATGGGGTGTGTTCCAACATCCCGATAAAAACGGCAATCTGAAGGCAAACATCATTCTTCTTGACGCTCTTAAGGAACGTATGGAGTTCCCTGATCTAAAACGTAAAGCTTTAGAGATGTACAAGGAATATGAACCCGACACTTTGATTGTTGAGAAGAGAGCCGCAGGTGCTCCGCTCATCTACGAGATGAGAAAGATGGGAATTCCGGTCGCGGAGTATACGCCGGGCAAAGGAAACGATAAGATATCGCGTGTAAACGCAATCTCTGCCTTGTTTGAATCTGGCATGGTGTGGTGTCCTGATACCCGATGGGCTGAAGAAGTCATGGATGAGCTGGCTTCTTTCCCAAATGGAGACCACGATGACCTTGTTGACTCAAGCAGTCAGGCTCTGATGCGGTTTCGCTTGGGAGGTTTTATCTCCATCGATTCTGATGAAGAAGATGAACCTTTTTACACCCGCAGAAAAGTAGAGTACTACTAAGGAACAATATGAGTATTGAAAAATCATTAAATCCCGCTCCATTAGGTTTAGATGCCTTAGAGGTGGAAGATGCCCCGGTAATGGAGATTGAGATTGTCAATCCCGAAGGTTTAACAATTGGCGTTGATGGTGTAGAGGTTGACCTCATGCCAGAAACTGAGGACGAAGATTTTTCAGACAATCTTGCCGAGTACATAGATGAGAGTGAACTTCAAAAGATTGCCAGCGATCTGATTGGAATGGTAGACACCGACATCAACTCCCGTAAAGACTGGGTTGAGATGTACGTCAAAGGTCTTGATGTTTTAGGAATGAAATATGAAGAACGAACAGAACCTTGGCTTGGAGCCTGTGGAGTTTTTTCTACGGTACTTACTGAAGCGGCGGTCAGGTTTCAAAGTGAGACGATTATTGAGACTTTCCCGGCACAAGGCCCTGTCAAAACGGAAATCATTGGTGCAATTGATAAACTTAAAGAAGAAGCTGCGGAGCGTGTCAGGGAGGACATGAACTACAGATTGACAGAGGGAATGCCGGAGTATCGTCCTGAGCATGAACGCCTTCTGTATTCTTTAGGTCTGGCAGGCGCAGCTTTTAAAAAGGTCTACTACGATCCCACGATGGGACGGCAGGCTGCGATGTTCATTCCTGCTGAGGATGTCATTATCCCCTACGGCGCTTCTAGCGCCATGACCTCTGAGCGTGTTACGCACATCATGCGTAAGACTAAGAATGATATTAAGAAACTTCAAGTCTCTGGGTTCTATTTGGATAAAGAACTTGGTGAACCTCTTCAGTTCTACACAGACGTGGAGAAGAAGAAGGCTGAGGATCAAGGCTACAGCATTACGGACGACGACCGCTACCAGATCTATGAGATCCACGTAGATTACGACCTGCCCGGTTATGAAGATGAAGACGGCATTGCTTTGCCTTACGTCATTACCCTAGAGCGCGGTACAACGGAGATTCTCTCTATCCGTCGTAATTGGGAAGAAGATGATAAACACAAACTCAAGCGCCAGCATTTTGTCCAGTACACCTACGTGCCCGGCTTTGGAGCTTATGGCCTAGGTCTTATCCACCTTATTGGTGGTTATGCCCGTGCAGGTACATCTATCATTCGTCAGCTTGTGGACGCAGGAACGCTGTCCAACTTGCCCGGAGGTCTGAAGACTCGGGGTCTGCGTATTAAGGGAGATGACACTCCCATCCAGCCGGGTGAGTTCCGTGATGTTGATGTGCCTAGCGGATCGGTCAAAGAGAACATCATGGCTCTGCCGTACAAGGAACCCTCACAAGTTCTTTTGGCTCTGTTAAATCAGATCACAGACGAAGGCAGAAGACTTGGCTCAATCGCAGACATGAACGTAAGTGACATGTCAGCCAACGCCCCGGTCGGTACAACTTTAGCGTTACTTGAGCGTCAGCTTAAAACCATGAGCGCAGTACAGGCTCGTGTTCATTATTCAATGAAGCAAGAGTTTAAACTGCTCAAAGCAATCATCCGTGACTACATGCCGGATGACTACGACTACACCCCTGTGTTTGGCACACCGCAAGCCAAACAGGCTGACTATGACATGGTGGATGTGATTCCGGTCTCCGACCCGAATTCCGCCACAATGGCTCAGAGGATCATGCAGTATCAAGCTGTGATCCAGTTGGCTCAAGGCGCTCCACAGATCTACAACCTGCCTTTGCTGCACCGCCAGATGATTGAGGTGCTGGGAGTCAAGAACGCAGAGAAACTTGTACCTGTAGATGATGATCTGACACCACGCGATCCTGTGTCAGAAAATATGGCTTTCTTGACGGGTAAGCCAACTAAAGCATTCATTTACCAAGACCACGATGCTCACATTGCTGTACATACATTAATGATGCAGGATCCTATGGTGATGGGTCAGATGGGTCAAAACCCAATGGCTCAACAGATGCAGGCAGCAATCATGGCTCACGTAGCCGAGCACGTTGCATTCCAGTACAGAACCAAGATTGAACAACGTCTTGGCGCGACTCTGCCTATGCCAAACATTGAGATGCCCGAGGATGTTGAGGTTCAATTGTCCAAGCTTGTTGCACAAGCGGCAAAACAATTGTTGGACATCAACAAGAACCAAGCAGCCCAGCAGCAGGCCCAACAGCAGATGCAAGACCCCGTCATGCAGATGCAGCAAGCCGAGTTGCAAATCAAGCAACAAGATGCTCAAACCAAAGCGCAGAAAGTTCAAGGCGACTTGGCAATCAAGCAGGCAGAGCTTCAACTCAAAATGGCACAAATGCAAGGCGCACAAGGGGAAGACCCTGCCGCTGCGGCTCAAAAGGCACAGCAAGACATTGCAGTAGATGCTATGAAGAAACAAGCCGAAATGCGCATGGCTGAACAACAACATCAGCAACAGTTGGAACACAACCAACAGACGCAGGATTTGCAGGCTAAACAACAACTTTTACAGATGATGTTGAATGCTAAACGTACCGGAGAAAAATGATGGATCCACTGCTTGAAAGTTTACACAAGAAGCTTGAAGAACACATCAAGCAGTTGATTGAAGTTGTCAGTGGTGGTGGTGCTAAATCCCACGATCACTACAAAGAACTGTGCGGGACAATCCGAGGTCTGCAAACCGCGCAGTACGAACTTGCTGACCTTGTGCGTAAAACGAAAGACTATGACGATGACTGAATTTGATGTCAGTGCGGTGAATCTGAGCGGGGTGCTTAATACCTCCGCAGAAGAGAAAGCCAAACAAGTGCCCGATCCGGCTACTTACCACATTCTTTGTATGCTTCCCAAAGCAGAAGATGAATACAGCGAAACAGGGATCCTTAAATCCGCAACTGCAATTCTTCACGAGGAGCTTCTTTCCCCCGTGTTATTTGTAGCCAAGATTGGCCCTGATGCATTTAAAGACGCAACCCGATTTCCTTCTGGCCCGTCCTGTAAGGTTGGAGACTTTGTGTTAGTGCGTCCTAACACGGGAACCCGCATGAAGATTCACGGTACAGAGTGGAGACTCATTAATGATGATTCCATTCAAGCTGTTGTGCAAGATCCTCGCGGTATCCAACGTCCACATTAAGGAGTAATCATGGCTGAAATTGAAAAAACAGAATTTGAGTTTCCTGATGAAAAGGAAGAAAACCTTCGCAAGGGCGGGAAAGTTGTAACCCCCGAAGAAGACGAAAAACCCGAAATTGAGGTCGTAGACGATACCCCGGAAGAGGATCGTTACCGCACCCCAATGAAAGAGGCTCCTCAAGATCCTACGGAAGAAGAGTTAGCAACCTACTCTGAGAGCGTCAAGAATAGGTTTAAACACTTCACCAAGGGATACCACGAAGAACGCAGAGCCAAAGAGTCTGCCGAACGTGAAAAAAATGAGGCTTTAAAACTTGCTCAGGCAATGTATGAAGAGAACAAAAAGCTCAAAGGTTCAGTAAACCAAGGGCAGACAGTTCTTTTAGAACAGGCTAAGAAAGTTATTGGCAAAGAAATTGAAGACGCTAAACGTCTTTACAAGGAAGCCTACGAGTCTGGAGATGCGGATAAGCTGTTAGAAGCTCAGGAAGCACTCACTACCGCCAAGATCCGCGCAGACAAAGTAAATAATTTTAAGCCAGCCCCTTTACAGGAACAAGAAACTCCTGTACAAATAGCACCACAACCTCAACAGGCAGCGCCCGTTGACGAAAAACTACTAGCGTGGCAAGACCAAAATCAGTGGTTTGGAAGCAACAAACGCATGACTTCATATGCTTTAGGGCTGCATGAAGAACTTGTTGAGAACGGTATCCGCGTAGGCAGTGACGAATACTATCGTCGTATCGACACTGACATACGAGAAAGATTCCCCGACCAAGTTGGAGTCGGAGAATCCGCTGATGCGAAACCTCAGCGAACCAAGTCCAATGTCGTTTCACCGGCTACCCGTAGTACAGCGCCTAAAAAGATCGTACTAACGCAGACGCAAGTGAATCTCGCCAAGCGGTTGGGAGTTCCTTTGGAACTGTACGCCCGTAAGGTTGCTGAAGAAATGAGGAAATAATTATGGAAAAATCTGCACGTCCTAGTCGTGATCTATCTACCCGCGAAGTAGCGGAACGTCCAAAACAATGGATGCCTCCTAAACTTCTCCCCGATCCAATCGTGGAAGAAGGCTACAAATATCGGTGGATTCGTATCTCTACACAAGGTAAAGACGATGGAACCAATTATTCTTCTAAGCTTGCCGAGGGTTGGGAACCCGTTAGAGCTTCTGATCATCCCGAGATTCGTTTGTTTAGCTCTGCTGCGGCAAAGTTTCCAGACAGTATCGAGGTAGGTGGTCTTTTGCTTTGCAAAACACCTGTAGAGTTTACTGAACAACGTAATGCGTATTACCGCAAACAAGCGGATGCGCAAATGGAGTCAGTTGACAATACATACATGCGCGAGAATGATCCGAGGATGCCTATGTTCAAAGAACGTAAGTCCACGGTCACTTTCGGAAAAGGTACTTAATTTTTTTGGAGACTTAAATGTCAATGACCAATACCCCCTATGGCCTACGAGCCATAAATCGTAACGACGGCATGCCCTATGCTGGCGCTACGAGTCAGTATTTGATTAACCCAACTAGCGGCGCTGGTACTAACTTGTTCTTTGGACAAGCAGTTATCATTGATGCAGACGGTTACATCGCTTTGGCTACCGCTACCGGCGCAGACTTGACTACCAATAACCTTGGTGGTTCTAGTTTGGGCGCTTGGGGCGTTTTTGTTGGTGCTTCATACATCAACGCACAAGGTCAGCAGATTTACGGTCAGTACTACCCCTCCGGCACAACCGGCGTGGTGACTGCATACGTGATCACCGACCCTAACGTGACTTTCCAAGCTCAATTGGATGGTCAAGTAACTCAAGCCGCTCTTGGCGCAAACACCTTCTTTGCTGCTGCACAGTCTACTTCTACAGGTAACACCCGTACAGGTAACTCTACCAGCGCCTTGGAAAGCACAGTAGTTACTACTGCCGCTGCGTTTAAGATCATCGGTTTCGCCTCCCCATTGACTGATACTTACACTGAAGTGTTTGTTAAGTTCAATCCCGGCGCTTCCGCTTTCACTAACGCCGTTGGCATCTAAGGAGCTAAATCATGGCTATTTCACGCGCACAACTGCTCAAAGAATTACTCCCTGGCTTGAACGCTTTGTTCGGTCTTGAGTACGCTAAATACGGCGAAGAGCACAAAGAGATCTACGAAACAGAGACATCTGAGCGTAGCTTTGAAGAAGAGACAAAGCTGTCTGGCTTTGCTGCTGCACCAGTCAAGAACGAGGGCTCAGCCATCGCTTATGACAATGCACAGGAAGCATGGACTGCACGTTACACCCACGAAACCATTGCGATGGGCTTCTCCATCACAGAGG
>Ga0209246_10000599_pt1 | contig 15059 bp, 8 predicted proteins | sample LauGreSpBDMM15SN_2_FD_187560 | JGI IMG/M metagenome (GOLD analysis project Ga0209246, IMG submission 187560) | Freshwater lake microbial communities from Lake Michigan, USA - Sp13.BD.MM15.SN (SPAdes) (version 2) | ecosystem: Environmental > Aquatic > Freshwater > Lake | place: Lake Michigan, USA...
CTAGAAGACAATTACATGGAGGTAATCAATATAAAGAAGGAGATGAACAATCTACTAGAAGAAAAGATGACCTACAAGTATTAATGAAAAAATATGATTTATCATTATATCCAAAAGACTATTATTATTTTGCAGCATTACCGGAAGATTATTTACAATGGAAAAGAACAGATGTATTTGCCAAAAGTGATTGTTGTGATAAAAGAAGAATGACAGTATATTTTGCAGAAGAATCAAATCTACAACAATTATTAAATGATAAACTAAAACAACCTAGTTTTGAATGGGCAGAAACATTTGCTACTTTAATAGGTAATGATGTACATATATATACTAATAATGAATTTACTGTAGAAAGTGCAAACTTAATATATTATAGACAACCTATTAAAATTCAAATAGAAGATTGTATTGATCCTTATACAAGTTTAGTATCTTTAACAAATGTACAATGTGAATTTAAGGATGATATAATAGAATTACTAATTGATGAAGCAGTAAGTATATTAGCAGGAGATTTAGAGTCTAATAATCAGTTTGCTAGAGGAAGTGCAAATGCTGAAAAAAATAATTAAATCTTAAAATAGTTTTGTTATTTCAAAACTTTTTATTATATTATATATATATTATATTATTAACTAAAAACTAAAAACAATGAGTTATTTTAATCATGCTTTTAAGAAAGCATTCTTGGCTACAGGGCCAACACAAACAGCAGTTCCAATTACTGATCCTTTAGGAGGTTCATTAGGTACTGTTTCTACATCTCTTGGTTATTTAACCACAGCTGGTTATCCAACTTATGCACTTAATCAATTATCTGCAATTAGTACTACTGGTGGTGGTTTAACAGCTACTACAGCTACTACAGATGGGTATATTGGTTGGTTTAATCCAAGATCAAATGAATCAGTTGATCTTAATAGTGAAGAATTTATTCCTTGTTGTAATTTATATCTTGCTGGTTCAGCAATTTATTCTAATGATAAAATTGGTCCATTAGCAGGTGGTTATCAAGAGACTAACAAGTCTAAAATGGTAAACCCTAAATATGTATCAAGATTTTATGCATCAGAACCATGTCTTCCACAAAATAATGTTATTCACGTAGGTTCTACTTATTGGACTGCAGGTGGTGGTGTATTGACTGGTTCAATCACAACTCCAGGTGTAGGTTATACTCCCGCACCATCAACTATAGTTGGTGTTGGTACAACAAATATAACAGCAACTGGAACTGGTTTAGAACTTGCTATTACAATAACAGCAGGTGGTGTTCCAGCATTAGGTACAGTTTATATTGTTAATCCTGGTAAAGGATATGCAGCTGGTACTACAGTTTCTATTAAATCTCCTACAGGTACTCCAGGTACATTAGCAGTATTTACTATTGGTGCATCAGGAGTTACTACAGCACATACTCAAACAGGTTGTGGTATTGCAACTACATGTTGTAAAGAATTTCTTTGTGGTGAAACTTACTCATTAAGAGTAGATGTAAAAGGTTCTCCTGCAATGAGATTTTTAAATCACAATGCATATGCTACTATTGATGCTTATACAGGTTGTTGTGCAGATGGTGTAATAGCACCTACAGTTGTTGATTCAACTGGAGTATTTATTGCATGGGCAAATGGTTTAATTACTAATCCTATTGTAGCTCCATTCTTACAAATTGTTGTTCAAACAGAACTTGGTGATTTATTATATGCTCCAGGTACAAGTGCTGAATTTTTAGCATTAAATAGTGCTATTACTTGGGATAATTATGTATCTCCAGGACACACAACTAATGCTTGTGCAGGTTTAATTATAAATGGTGCATATGTAGATACTAAGTTTGGAGATTGTTCATTCCAAATTTCTGATTTCTATGAAAAAGAGCCTGTTAAATTATATGCTTCTGAAGTAGATCTTAATGGTGATCCTTGTACATTTGATTCTTTATGTACAGTTACTGAATGTGAAGGTCTTCAAGCTCAAGGTTTAGGAGAAACTATTTTAAGAGATCTTACTTTGTCAGAATCTTACAGACAAAATTTCTTAGCAACAGATATCCGTATCCGTGAGATTACTCAAGGAAATCAAATTGTAACTTCTATTAATAGAAATACTTTATACTATAGATATTTATTGCAACACAATGTTCCAAGAAATTATAATCCTTCAGGTACATTTGATTCTGATCAATACCTATTAGAGATATTTTCTTTAACAGCTCTTACAACATTTTTTAATGATACTGCTAATTGGTTAGAGAATTGTAGTGGTCTATGTGAAATAGACGAAATTACATGTTCTACAACATGTGTTGTTCCTATTCCTTTCCCTACATTACCTGTATTTAATCCTTATAATACAGTTTCTTGTTGGGGACTATAAAAACAAATAATTAATTATTAACTAGAAAGGGGAGAAGAGTTTCATACTCCTCCCCTTTTTTTATATAAATACTATGGCAAATCATGTATTAAGTTTAGAGGTACCTACTGTGATGAACACATGTATTTTAAGTATATTTGATACAAGTGTTTATTCTCCACTAATACCTGTAACCTGTCCAATATTAAATATTACAGTACCGGGTTTTGCATATTCTGTACAAATACCTGTTTTAGAAAATTTTAATCAAACTTTGACAGCATGTGATTTAAATTTACAAACTCAAAATTGTGGAATAAGTTATACTGATATACCTGATGGTATTTATATTATTAAATATTCAGTAGAACCATCTGATATAGTATTTGTAGAATATAATCATTTAAGAATTACAAAAGCATTAAATAGATATAATAATATTTTATGTAGAGTGGATGTTGCTGATTGTGACCCACCTTTTAGAATTAAACAAAAATTAGAAGCACTTAGAATAATACGTATGTATCTAGATGCTGCAAAAGCAAAAGTAGAAGTTTGCCATGAACCTCAAAAAGGAATGTCATTATATAACTATGCTTTAAAACTTTTAATGAAAATGGAATGTGTAAATTGTTAAACCTTTAAAAATCAACCAAATGAGTCAATGTTCAAATTGTAACCAACAATTATCTTGCGGATGTCAAAAAAGAAATGCATCTAATGGAGTTCAAGTATGTAGTAACTGTTTAAGTAATTATGAATCTCAAATACAAGCTACTAATCAACCTTCTGTAATTACAGAAACAGAAGTAAAAACAGAAACACCTCTTCATAGAAGAGCAATGCCACCAAGAAGATTTATTAAATAAAATTATATAATGCCTGATACTGCTTTAATTTATTTTACACCTTGTTGTGCTCCTGGAGATACTACTATAATATTTAGAGGTGCTCCTATTGCTGGTATGACAAGTAATTCTTATTGGGTTTATACAGATGCAACAGCTATTCTTGGACAAGGTACATCACCATGGGATTCATTAATCCCTGGTCAATGTTATAATGTATTTTTTGGTTCAACACCAGGTATTTCTACTGCTCCAATACTTACTTTAACTGTTTCTAGTTTTAGTGATAGTGCAGCTTATTTTCCACTAGTAAAAAATTGTCTTTCTACATATTGTGTGAATATTTGTAATGTTTTACCACCACAAGAATTTACAAATAGATACTTTAAGTTTACACCTTGTTGTGATCCTGATAATCCAGTTTATTTTAAACCTGTTACTTTAGGAACACAGATAGCAACCGGTGTTGCAATATATTCTGCAACAATTACTCCAAGTCCATATCCAACAACTGATATTTTTGGAAATCCAGATAATCCACTTATTGCTAATTTTTGTTATAGTATAACAATGGAAAATGCAGGACCTGGAATGCATGTAACAAATGCTACTGAATGGAATAACTTACAGGAAGCTCCTAATAATACTGCATCAAATTTTTTATATGTAAGTCAAGGTACAAGTTGTACAGCTCCACAAGTTATTAGCAGTTGTCCAAGTTGTAATCCTTTTTGTTTTACCTTATGGTCATGTGATGGTTCTCAACCTCTTTTTACAACTTTTACAGATTTAACAGCTTATATTGGAACTAATATACTTGTAAGTAGTTTAGATCCAGATGATAATATAGTTGATGTCTGTGTATTTGTTCAAGATTCAACTGGTAATAATTGTACAGATGCAATTGAAGTTATAGTAGAATCAGAAACTTGTGAATGTGACTGTACATGTTATACTATACTTGGTGTAATTAAATCAGTAGAATGGATTGATTGTTTTGGTGTTTATCATTTAGCAACAACACCACAAAGTCCTTTTCAAATATGTGCAGGAGCATATCCATTAACATATCCTTCAATACAAGATAATCCTTTACAAATTATAGATAATGATCTATGTATAGAAAGTACAATTTTTAATGATGTAACATGTGAAGAAGAAACTGTATTTAATTGTGAACCTGGTTGTTATTTATTACAAGAATGTTTTAATCCATCTAATTTTATTTATTCTAACTCAACTTCATTACTTGGTCCAGCAAATCTTGGACAAGTAGTTACTATAGCTGGTTATACAGAATGTTGGGAAGTATTAATTCCTCAAACATGTGACTGTCCAATAAATGTATCAGTTTTAACAGTAAGTAACTGTTGTGAAGCATGTTTACCTAATATAAATTATAAACTTACAACCTGTAATAATTCAAATATATATGCTTATACATCAGATGACTTAAGTCTATATGTTGATAAAGTTATTAGAAGAGAAGATTGTCCAGAAGAATGTTGGATTGTATCTCAAATTGATGGTAACATACCAACAGATATTCCTATTGAAGTTTTAGAAGATTATTTAGATTGTGAATTATGTTATAAACAATATTATTTACTAGAAGATTGTTTAGGACTTAAATCAGATATAATAACATATACTGATCTTTCAAGTTATGTTGATAAAATAATTACATTAGATTGGTGTCCTGAAACATGTTGGGAAGTATCTGAAACTATTGTAGATGATGGAGCAGGTGTTATATCAAATATTTTAAATTCTTATACTGAATGTATAGACTGTTTAACAAGTGCACCATGTGTTTGTAGTACTATTAAAAACTATAATGATATATCACAACAATATAAATATTTAAATTGTGAAGGTATATTACAAACTGTTACATTACAACCTGGTCAAAAAAGTGATAGGTTATGTTTAATAAGATGGTATGCACCAAAAGATTGTGAAAGTTTTATTGTAAAACAAGTATATTCAAATGGTAACATTATTTATAGTAATTATAATAATTATAATTTTGCTTCTCCTGTTCCAATACCAAATTATTTAAATGGTAAACCTACATTTTATAGTACACCTTTAGAAGATTATATATACTATGATGGTAAAAAATGGATTTTATCTAATTATGATGGTAATGAAGATAAATATATTCCAATAGCAACATTAGAATGTGGAGCTGATTGTAACTGTCCTATAGGTTCTTGGATAAATATTTCAAGCTTACCAAATCAAACTAGTAATACAACAATAGAATATAAATATACAATTGAATATTTTGGTAACTGTATAAATGGTGTATGTCCTCCAAGAAAAAATATTCAAAAATCTGTTACTCCTGGTTATAATACTCCAGGATGTGAAGCATGGAAATATGAAGAAATTTCTTGTAGAGCTGCAGAAGCAATGTACAAACAAGTTTTAGAATTAAGATATGGAATATCAAACTGTTGTCCTGAAGAAGATGTACAATATATTGTACAAAAAGAACTAATAGATTTAGCTGCATTAAATGATCCAACTTATCCATGTTCTACAAATTCATGTGGATGTAATAATAATTGTAATTGTTCAACAACACAATCTGTATGTCCAGTAACACCAATAACACCAATAACTTATGATTGTGTTTGTGTAAAAGGGGGATGTGAATGTATTAAGATAGGAGATGGTTCAGGAGAATATTCTACACTAACTCTTTGTCAAACTGCTTGTAATAATTGACCAAAAATTTAAATAATATACTACTTTAAATAAAAATAAAAAAATACTAAAAATGGAAGCAATACTTTTAAAAATTGAAGAATTAGGAAAAGAACTTTTTTTAAACAATAATTCTTTAAATACTTCATCTAATATAACTAGTATTTCATATGGTTATAAACATGTTAATAATATTCAAACAGATGAGTTATGTGTTGTTTATACTGTTAAAGAAAAAAAACCAATATCAGAACTTTTACCTTCAGAAATTATTTCAAAAACAATATTAATTGATAATGCAATTGTAAAAACTGATGTAGAAGAATTATATAGTATAGAATTATTAGCATGTAATCCAGCATGTGGTCAAGTTGGAGGTCCAAATTCTGCAGCTAATAGAGCTTATACAAGACCTTTAAAAGGTGGTTTATCAATAACTTGTACTAATAAAGTATTTCCAGCTGTTCCACTATTAGATGCAACTGTTGGAACAATGGGTTTTATTGCTGTTCATACTGCTACTAATACTTTAGTTGGTGTAACAAATAATCACGTTGTAATACAAGATGCATATATTGCTTGTGATAGAGGAAATTCTCCTCCATATGAAAATGAATATCAACCAAAAAATAATGTATATCAAAATGGAGAATCAGGTATAATACCTCCTCCAAATTATACAATTGGGCAAACATTAAAATATAAACCAATATATAGTACTGCAACAAATTCTGTAGATTGTGCTATATTTTCATTAAGACAAACTGATATTGATATGACTAATCCATCAACATCAGTAATGCAAGCTGGAGAAGCTTATACTGCTGCTTTACCTTTTGCAACTACAGCAGAAATAAATAGTTTACTTGTGACTAATCCTATGTTATATTCTTCAGGAAGAACAACAGGACCTAAAGGAGGAGCTTCTTGTCCACTTAGAATATTATCAACATCTAATACTTTTTCAATACTTTATCCATTACAAGGTATTCTTGTTCCATGTACTTTTACTAATGTACTTAGATTTGTAAAACCTGACAATGATCCTATTTTATCACCCGTATGTGTTAATCCTATTTATGGTGGTGATTCTGGTTCAGCATTAATTGCTGATTTTGGAGGAGTTAGAAAAATTATTGGTTTAGTTTTTGCAGCTGGAAAAGATCCAAATGGAATTGTTATTTTTGGTTATGCATGTAGAATTGATGTTGTAGCTACTCAAATGGGTATACAAGCATGGGATGGTACAAATAAAGGTTTTGTAGATGAATCATCTATTGTACATAAAACAGTACTTGGATTATCATGTAATGAAACATTACAGTGTTCTGTTTCAGATCCTATATATTATCAAGCTGGAATAACTAATTTACTTAATAATCCTTGTCCAATTGCTTCAAATAATTTTACTACAACTTGGCAAACTACAACTGCAAGTGAAACTATTTATTTACCTTATACAACTATAGGTAGTTACTCAGGGACTATTAATTGGGGTGATGGTAATATAACTCCTAATACTTTTAATGATAAAACACATATTTATTTAACACCAGGAACATATACTGTAACAATAATTGGAACTTGTGATGGTTGGAATTTTACTGGTTTCTTTATTTCATACCGTGCTAAAATTAGATCAGTAGTACATTGGGGACAGTTACAATCTACAAACGGTTTTGGTTTTATTGGAATGTTTCAAAATTGCATTAACTTAGATTTAAGTTCAGTTTCAGATACTTTAAATTTAACAAATATTACTAATCTTCGGGATATGTTTAATGGTTGTACATCTCTTACAACTATTAACAATATAAATTCTTGGAATACATTTGGAGTTCTTGATATGCAACGTATGTTTGCACAATGTATTAATTTTAATCAACCATTAATTTTAAGTACAAGTAATGTTACTAATATGAATCGAATGTTTGATAATTGTACTTCTTTTGATTCTTTATTAAATTTTAACACATCAGATGTTATTAATATGGCTTATATGTTTTATAATTGTACTTCTTTTAATAAACCAGTAGTATTTAATACTATAGCAGTTACAGATATGAGTAATATGTTTAATGGTTGCACAGCATTTGATTCTCTAGTAACACTTAATACAGGAGTAGTTCCTACTAATATGAATTATATGTTTGCAAACTGTATTAATTTTAATCAACCATTAACATTTAATACAGGACAAGTTACTGATATGCGTTATATGTTATGGGATACTCCAGCATTTCAACAAAATATAGGTTCTTGGGATATAACAAGTGTTATTGATTTTACAGGTTTTATGAGTGGTAAAACACCTGCTACATGGCCAACTATATATTTTGATAATTTGTTATGTGGATGGAGTCCTCAAACAGTTACTCCAAATTTATCTATAAGTTTTGGATCAGCTAATTATACAACTTTAACAGGAGGACCATGTAGAACTGTTTTACAAGGTGCACCAAAACTTTGGACTATAACTAGTGGACCAGGAGTTTAATATATAATACTTTAAATCAACCTATATGCTTTTTTAAAAATAAACAATAGTTGCAAGTCTTAATAAAATTTTGTATATTATATTAATAGTAAACTTATGAAACCATTAAATTACGATAACTCTCCTTGTAGTCCAACATCATCTAATTGTGTTATTTGGCAAGGACCTGATTTACATTGTATTAAATTATGTACAGGAGATACTGTATCAGATGTAATTGCAAATCTTGCAACTGAATTATGTACAGTAATGGATCAGTTATCTATTACAAATTATGATCTTTCTTGTTTTGATTTAGTTGGTTGTAAACCAGAAACTTTTCAAGAACTGTTACAATTTTTAATAGAACAAATTTGTTTAGCACAAGGTATATCTCCAACAACTGTTGATGGTAAAACTGATGATGTTTTAATAACTGTAGCACCTTGTTTCATAGTTAATGGAATTACTGTAATGACATTAACTGATTATGTAATTGCAATAGGACTTAGAGTTTGTAATATAATTGATCAAATTTCAGTTATTAATGATACACTTAATGAGTTAGATATAAGAGTTACAATATTAGAAAATGCTGTACCTCCTACATATACATTACCTGAAATTACTAGTGATTGTATATTACAAAATAGTCCTCAAATTGGAGGTGATGGTTCTGGACCAGTTCGTATTGATACATTATTAAGTATTCTTATAAATGATGATAATAATGGATACTGTGCATTAATAAGTGCAACTGGATTACCTGTTGACTTAGTTAATGCTGTATTATCACAATGTATATTAAATTCTGATTTACAGTTGTCAGGACCTACTATAGGTTTGCCATATTCTGCAAATCCAAATTGGGAATCTTTTTGGAATGTTGCTCCTAATATTACTGTAGCATCTTCAATAAATAATATTTGGGTAGCTCTTTGTGATATCTATAATTATTTAAATAATCAAATTGGTATAACAATTACTGAAACTATTTGTCAAAATGGTATTGCAGATAATGCTGATGTTTATGGTTATATAGATACTACTTCTGGCCCATATAACGGAAGTGATTATAACCCTGATGGATCAGACTCAAATGCATTTTTAAATAAAAAAATATTATGTTTATCACTTTTAACTTGGTTTAATAATTATCAAACAGCAAATCCAACTTATACTGGTAATATTTATATATTTCAATATGGGCTTCCTGAAGATTATTTAAATTTACCACATAAAATTAAATCAGGTGATGCTTTTGGTTGGTTAAATATTACTACTGCTCAAAGTGCAGGAGCTGCTGTACCTCCAGGTTATGCAATTGGATGGGCTTGTCCTAATGCAATGTTGTTTGTAGCTTTTGTAAATGAAGCTAATCCCATATATCATGGTCAACCTATTATTCCTACTTTAGCTGGTCAACCAACTGCTACAACACCAGGATGGACTACTGACTTTAATACATTTGTAACAGATTATGATTTTTTTTGGTCTAGTTTTAATGCTGTTATATATCCAGCATATGATGTTTCTGCTCCTTCTCAAAATTTTTTACTTCAAGCTTATGCTGCTACAAATAATGTAGATGTTTCATTAGCTGGTTTAAGTGGAGCACTTGGAGGAAATTATGCTAATGGATCTTTTTCAAGTATATCACCTATATATCTTGCACCTAACGCTAATCCATATATAACTGCAAATCAAGGTTTATGGAGTAAAGGATGGGGATCAGTACTTAATAAAGGATTAGATTCATCAGGATTGCTTAATTTTACAACTCTAGACTTTGAAACTGACTTAAATAATTTATTACTTGGAGGTGAATCTTGTAGTTCAGAATCTTTAATTGAATCTTGGGATCCTATTTCACAGTCTTTAGTATTAAGACAAATAACATCATGTTGTTTAGATTTAAGTGTAACTTCTGAAGGATGTCTTTCTATAGAATGTGCTCCCGGAAGTTTAGCAATTGTAGAAGGTGGATCAAATATAGTTCTTCAAAATAATACTATAGGAACAACAACAACATATACTGTTAATAGTGCTGGCTTAGATTATTATTTTGCAAATGTTTTAATAGGAGGACCTAATGGTTGTAATACTGTTACTTCAAGTATACCTTTTGTAAATAATGCTCCTGGTAAAACAGTTGCATATGGAGGTACTAATTATTCTGTACCAAATAGAGTTCAAGATGTATTAAATTATAATTATGTAGATTCAAATGGAACTTATGTAGATGCTAAAGCAGGTGCGTCTTATGTTATAACTCCACCAACATCACCATTCTTATCTCTTGATAATACTAGAGGAATATTTACTATTTCTGAAGCAGGAGAATATTCATTAACTATGTCTTGTTCTTTAAAATCATCTCAAAATAATGATGCTTATTGGACAACTGGAACAGATGGTCGTTTTGATATAGGTATATGTAAAGGAGGTGTTAATTCTACAGAAATATTTGTAGGTGCTTCAAAAAATATTGTTGCAAATATGGATAGTAATATACTACTTAGTGCACAATGCACTACACTATTAGAAATTAATGATCAAGTAATTTTTAGATTATTGAATTTGACAGATGTAAATTACAATGGTGGTGCTTATGGTAATTCAGATAATATAAGTGTTGGTATAGTAAAACTTAGAGATTTATAAAAAATAAAAAATAATGAGCTGTAATAACACTAATAGTACTTGTACTAATTGTAATCATAACTATAGTAGTTGTAATAACAAATGTGCAAAATGTGGATGTAAAGATAGTTTTTTAACTAGTCCTCCTCCATGTCCAACTCCTAATGGTTGTCCGGATCCAGTTCCTTGTCAAGAGGTATTAAGTTCAGATTGTGTTATATATACTGGAGATCCAATCATGTGTGATGATATAGTAATTATACCATCTGATTCAACTATGACAGAAGCACTTATTGCTCTTGCAGATTTTATGTGTGGATGTTGTGGATCACCACATACTCCTATTACTTATAAGTGTCTTACTGGTGTTTGTTTTGATCCCGAAGATGGATCTGGACCTTATGATACACTAGCTGAATGTGATACTTATTGTACTACACCTCCTCAACCATCTTGGAATTGTGTAAATAATACTTGTACAGATCCAGGAAATGGTTCAGGAGATTATTTATCTTTAAATGATTGTTATGATAACTGTCCACCATTACCAATTACTTGGGCTTGTAATAATGGTGCCTGTGAAAGTGTAAGTGGTGGTACTGGACAGTATGGTACTCTTGCTCAATGTCAACAATATTGTGAAGATATATATTTATCTTTTAATTGTCTTAATGGAGAATGTACAGATCCAGGTGATGGTTCAGGACGTTTTGAAACATTATTAGATTGTGATGCTTTTTGTACTGATCCACCACCTGTTTCTTTTAATTGTCTTAATGGTAATTGTACTGATCCAGGTGATGGTTCAGGAAATTATGATACACAAGTTGAATGTGACTCTTATTGTACTGATCCACCTCAACCATCTTGGACTTGTTTTTTTGGAGAATGTACAGATCCAGGAGATGGATCTGGAGTACATCCTACATTATTAGATTGTGTAAATGCTTGTCAACGTATTCCTGGTGTTAGTTATAATTGTATAGGCGGTAACTGTATTGATCCGGGAGATGGTTTAGGACTTTATGATACAGCAAATGCATGTTGGATTATATGTGATCCTACTCCACCAATATCACCTTGTGTTACTACCTGTGCAGGTACAGTTATACCAGCACCACTTCCAGGAACTACATTAGTATATAGTGCTTATACTATTACTAGTACTAGTAGTGTTATACCTAATCAGATTGGTTTTGGCTCTTTTTTAAACTTATGTGGTTTTTTTGGAGGTACTTTTGTCAATTCAGCACTATGGCCAGTATGGGGAAGAGCTAGTGGAATTGATATCGTACCATTTACTTATACAATAAATTTTGGTGCACCAATTAATAATGTATATATATTTTTATATGCTTATAGTGGATTTACTGCTGCTTGGTCAGGTTCAGCAGCAGTTTCTGAAGAATTTGTTTTTACAACAGATGCAGGATTTGTTGATATAACTTGTACTGATTATTGTTGTGCAACAATTACTAATGGAAATACTGTTACAGCAATGACAGATCCAGGTACCAATTGTCCTGTTAATACTCAATGGTGTAATGGTAATGGTAATTGTAATGGTTCAGGTGTTTTTATAATTTCAAGCACTCTTTCATATACATCTTTAACTATAACAGGTACAGGTGGAGCAAATGGAACTGGAATTGGTTTATGTGAAAGTCAATTTGGTACATCATATACAAGTACAGTATATACTACTTTTGATGCCCTTCCTATACCTGCTGTTAGTTATGATTGTGTAAATTGTGAGTGTGTTCCTGTATCTGGTCCTAATGGACAATTTCAAACATTAATAGCTTGTCAATCTTCTACATGTATTAATACATTTATTACAACTTGGGAAACTACTACAGCAGGTGAAAGTATTACGTTACCTTATTATTTAACAGGAGTTTATTCCGGAACTATAGATTGGGGAGATAGTACAACAAGTGCTAATAGTTTTACTACTTCTACACATATCTATGCTACTCCAGGAATATATACTGTAACTATATGTGGAAGAACTGATGGTTGGAATTTTAATACAACTCCTGCTAGTAGATTAAAGATTAAATCAGTAGTAAGATGGGGACAATTAACTTTAGGAATTAATTCAGGAGGTTATTTTAATAGTTGTACTAACTTAGATTTAAGTTTAGTTTCAGATACTTTAAATTTAACAGGTATTACAAGTTTAGCTTCAATGTTTGTTGTTTGTACATCTCTTACAAGTATTAACAATATAAATTCTTGGGACACTTCAGCAATTACTAGTATGTCTGCTATGTTTCAACAATGTACAGCATTTAATCAACCCTTAAATTTTAATACTGGAGCAGTTGCTACTATGCAAAGTATGTTTCAAAGTTGTACAGCATTTGATTCACCATTAACATTTAACACAGCAGCAGTTACAAAAATGAATAGTATGTTTCAAAGTTGCACTAACTTTGACCAACCATTAACATTTGATACTACATTAGTTAATAATATGTCACAAATGTTTTCTAGTTGTACATCATTAAATAGTCCATTAACATTTACAAGTACAGCAGCAGTTCTAACTATGAATAGTATGTTTGGTAATTGCAGTGCATTTGATCAACCAGTAAATTTTAATACTGTTTTAGTTAATGATATGTTTGGTATGTTTGGTAGTTGCAATGCATTTGATCAACCAGTAAATTTTAATACAATAGCAGTTACAAATATGGGTTCTATGTTTGCTAGTTGCAATGTATTTGATCAACCTTTAAATTTTAATACTGCATTAGTTAATAATATGCAAAATATGTTTCTAGGTTGTACAGCATTTGATTCACCATTAACATTTACAAGTACAGCAGCAGTTCTTAATATGAATGGTATGTTTAAACAATGTACTAATTTTAATCAACCACTAAATTTTAATACTTCCATAGTTAATACTATGAGTGGTATGTTTCAACTTTGCCCTGCATTTCAACAAAATATAGGTTCTTGGGATATATCAAGTGTTACTAATTTTACAAATTTTATGTTAGGCAAAACACCTGCAACATGGTCTCAAACAAATTTTAATAATCTTTTATGTGACTGGAGTCTTCTAACAGTTGTACCTAGTCTTACAATAGATTTTGGATCAGCTGTATATACTACAGCAATAGCAGGACCATGTCATACTGTTTTACAAGCTGCACCAAAACTTTGGAATATAAATAGTGGAGGAGGAGTTTAATATATATTTTAATTAAAATATAATTATTTTTATTATAAAGAAGTTACAGTTTGTTGGTTACTGTGGCAACAAGACAATACCCTCGCACTTGTGAGGGTTTTGTTTTTTATAGTATCTTTACATTTGTTCATGTCAGTAATTTTTAGTATATTAATATATATAGTATGAGAGAATTTAAAAAACCAGATGTTACAGCTCCAAGATTTAGACCAGCTGTATATAATGTTTTGAATAAAGAATTTTTTGAAAGTTTTAAAAAAAAGTATAGTAAATACAAAGACTTAGATAATTCTGATTTAAAAAACATTATAAAAAAATTTAATTATGCTGTGTATAATAAAGTAATTGATGTAAGAGATGGGATTCAATTACCTGAATCAATAGGTTGGTTATTTATAGGAACATGTCAACAAAGTAAAAAACAAAATGTAAACTATGCTAAATCTTTAAAGTACGGAGTATCAGTATCAAATAATAATTGGGAAACTGATGGTAAGTTAGCAAAAATATTTTTTACTAATCATGCTCCTAAACATAAAATAAAGAATAGAGAATTTTGGGGATTTACTGCATGTAGAAATTTTAAAAGAAGTGTAGCTAAAACTTATCCAGAAAACTGGAACATGTATATTGTAGTAGATGCTACAAAAAAATTAAATTTAACATACAGTAAAGCTGTATATAGAGATAGAAAAAATAAAGAAACTGAATTAGCATTAAAACAATATAATGACTCTAACTTATGACAACAATTGGTGAAACAATATCAAGAGTAAGAAATACATTAAAAGCTGTTAAAGAAGATGCTTTT
>Ga0209246_10000600_pt1 | contig 15057 bp, 18 predicted proteins | sample LauGreSpBDMM15SN_2_FD_187560 | JGI IMG/M metagenome (GOLD analysis project Ga0209246, IMG submission 187560) | Freshwater lake microbial communities from Lake Michigan, USA - Sp13.BD.MM15.SN (SPAdes) (version 2) | ecosystem: Environmental > Aquatic > Freshwater > Lake | place: Lake Michigan...
TGCCATGGGCTGATGTATGGCGTGATACAACAGCAGGTAAAATTGTAATTGAGCTATCGGCTGCAATTACAGATGCTTCTTTAATGGCACAATGCTATTTAATGGATCGTGCTTTTGCTATCGCACCTACTGCTTCATGTTCTTATCGTTATTTGGATACATTAGGTTTCACTGCTGCACCAGAAATTGCTCCCCCCATTGCTCGTCTTGTTGATAGAGATAGTGGCACATTTGGTGTAGAAAGTTTTGATTATGGTAATGTTGAAACTGCTGAAGAAGTTGGCTGGGAGAATTATTGTAAAGTGGTAAATGGCATTGCTACTTTATATGAATATTCAGGATTATTTCATGGTTATAGCTTCAATAGCTGGAGCGACATGGTGGCTTATGATCGTGATTTTTTGGCAAATTGGCTAGAATCATCACAGACCAGTTTGTACTATTCATTGCAAGTCCTTTCGGACACGCAACGGAAAGATGATGCCTATGCGGCATTAGATGACGATTTCAAGGATATGTTTGGTTTGAATGATTCAAGCGATGAAAATGAAGCAATTGTTTCATTAGAAAAGGTTACTAATTTTTGTAGTAGTTGCGCCGAATAATTCTCTTTCCCATTGTTAATTTTATCCTTTTCGCTGAAAACAAATGACGACTACAATTCGCAGTCCCTATCTGCAAATGATTGCTAAAAAGCGCTCGTGGCAAGCCACTCCAGTAGATGATGCACCAGTTAAGAAAGGAGCTGAAGCTACCTTGTATAAAGCGCTTGCTTTAAGGCATATTGAACTGCCTGTGAAGGATTTATTGGAGCAAGGCTTACAGCGTGATTTACCATCTACGCCTGGAATCATAGAAGCATTACATTCAAACCAGAAAGATGAAGAACGTCATGATGAAGCGTTGAATTATGTAGCGCAAGCTTATGGCACTAATGCTAAAGCTGAAAGTGAAGTAATGAATATTTTAAAAGTATGGATGGAACATCCCGCCCATCCAATTCATAAAGTTGCAATTATAGAACGTTCCGTTTTCTTTGTTGCATTACCATTTTTTCGTTTTAATGGTAATATTGGCATGAGAACAGTATCAGCCGATATCTCAAGAGATGAGCAAATCCACTGTGGAGTGCATGGACTTGTTGCTAAGGAGTTAAATGAAAAAGACTCTGAAAGCCTAAATAAACTTCGCGCTGCTACAGCAGCATGGTTATTTGAAGATCTAGGAAAAAGCGATGATAAATGGTTAGATAAGGATGCTTGGATGGATCGCTCAAAGCGTTTATTCTGGGAAGGCAAAGCTCCTGATATGGCAGAATCTCGCGCTAGCAGGATGATTAGTTTTTTTGAAAGTTCAAACGTAAATCTTCCAAGCTACGGCGCAGCGTAATATATTACTTAGGGGAAGCTGAGCAGCGCTAGGCAGATAGCCTAGAAGAGACGAGGGCAGTTCTCGTTATTCCCCCTTCAAGCTACAGCGGTATAAAGTGCTGCAAGAAAATTATCAAAAGTTGTGAAGCAGGATTAGAACGCAATAGTTCTTTAGCCCGTGCGGCGGGCATCCCACTTACAAAAACAACAAAGGGTCTTCAGTTCTTTGCTATTCCTATTTAACGACCAGCAGCGATGAGATACTGGTCACCAGTGGCCACTGGGCTCTGCAGAAGCTCCTAAAGTTTAACAGCGTTCACTCCAATACACTGCTGCACCTTGTAGGAATAATTGCTTATTTCTTAATCGTGCTAAATGCAATGGCACAATTTCTTCATAGCGCTTGCCATTTAATGAATATAACAAGCAAATCATGGCTATACGTTGTAAGAACATTGGTTTTCGCTTAATGCGTCGTATTCTTCTGTGCGCCAATCATATATCATGCTTGCTAAAGCTATCTCCTTACTATTTCCAGCCCATCGCTTTCCTGCTTCTTCCATTATGTATGCAGCTTCTATTGCAGCATCAAATGCTTTTTCCGCAGCTTTTGACAGAACCATGGTAAAGCAGCATGAATAAATATTCTATTCTTTTTGCTTTGCTAAATGTTCATTTTTTAGCATTTGTTGAAATTTTTTGAGACGAGGCAATAAAGAAGGCTGATAGAAATGATCAGCAGCAAGAAGTTGGAGAGCAGTTTGTCTATTGGCTTCAAGAATTGCAACCAGATATGATGCCTCTTTAAAGGAAAGTTCAAAATTTGTCATTTTTCATGAAATGGAATAAAAGTAAATTCTTGAAAATTCTAATGGCAATCAGCGAATTAAACTTTCCAGCCAATTTAAGTCATCATCTTTAGAAGCTTCAAGGATTGCAGCAGCTAAAGCAAAACAATAATCATCCACACCAATTTCTTTACCACCAGTTACTGACCATTGACCACTTTGCCGATAAAGAACATTTAAATTTTTAAGTTGTCTAATAGCTTGCGTGTGCGGATATATATCAACAAGGCCAGCATTAAATAATTCTTTCATCTTACTGAAAGCTTTCATCTTAGTACTTACAGACCAGGTAAGTTCTCGAATTGGGAAATCAGCAGATAAACTTTGAATGGTAGCTGAACTATTAAACTGGTCAAGCACGATACTATCAAATTGGTAAGTTTTATGGTGTTCACGTATCCAATCTTCTACAGCTTGAATAGAAACTTCTTTTTTACCATTGATCTCAAAATCCGCAGCGAATGCATGGAATTTATCTACAATTAAAGTAGCGTGATCGAAATGCACAATACAAGCAATATATTCATCTCGCCCAACACCACCACGAGCAGGGTCAAGTGCTAGTACATATTTCCCCATAAATTCTCTCGATGGTAACAAAATATTTCTATCTTTATTAATTGCAGCATCGATAACTTCAGTTGCTAATAGTGAAGACTTATTGCCTCTAAATCTTGCACCATATTCTGTCCAGAACTTATCTTCATCTCGCTTCTGTTCTGCTTCAAGAAAAGGACAACCCCATGGAAGATTAGGATTTATTTCCCATGTTGGAATGTTTTTTGCTTGCATGAATGGAAAATCACCACTCTCTGCTTCTTTGAAATGCTCGTAAAATAATCCATCAGTCAACCAAGGGGAGGATAATTCTAAGATGCGACCATGACTACCAAATTGAGCAATGGAAGGCGAAAGGGCTTGGTAGATAGCTTTTGCGCCTCTATTGGCATCACCTTCAAGCTGAAAAGCAAGCTCATCAAATATACACATTACGACAGCTTTACCACGAGAAGCACGAGCAGAAGCAGGAATTGCTTGGAATACACAACCATTGCTAATTTCAATTTCCGTTGCAGTTTCCCTAGTGATTTCACCACCAAGAGGGCTATCTAATATTAATTGACGGATGTTATTTAAAGAAATCTTTGATTGCTGTTGGTCGTTTGCAATGGTAACAATATACCACTTTTCGTTTTTTCGTACTTTATTTTTATAATAGCTTTCTAATATAAAGCAAGCATATGCTGCTGCAATAGAAGCCATAAGTGTTTTTCCTGCTCTTCGGCCAAGCGCCCATACTGCATGAGTTTTACCACCACCAAAATATTCATTTAATATTTGTTGTTGTTTTGGCCATAGCTCTGTTTTTAGTACGTGTTTAGAAAATTCAGCGCAGGTTAATCTTGCCATGTAAGAGTATCAAGAGGAGACAATTGTTCTTTAGGCACAAAAAAAGCAGGACGACCACGAGCAGGATCAGCCCAATATTCATCTTTCATTGCGTCTTTCCCATAGCACCACCCATGAATAAAAGTGGTTTTATCTTCAATGGTGACTAAAACAAATTTTTTCCGAGGATCCTCGTTTTTCTGGACAATTAAATCATACTTATGTTTAGAACGTGTTTTCACATCGATGCCAGGGAGATCATCGCTGCCACGTTTTGCTTCGGTTTCTTTATATAAATGCTGCTTAATGCCAAGATGAGAAGCTACTGCCATTTCACCTGCAGCACCTAATAAGTGAATGTCTAGCGCTTTACTGCCTTTCCATGCTCCACCATTACGCCCACGAAGCCCTTGGGTTTCATTGGTGCCTTGTCGCCTTGTGCCCTCTGCCATTGCAAGTGTTTTCTCGTCTTCTGAAAATACAAACTGAATGGGAGTGGGCATAAAGAAAAACAAATCAATATTATCTTAGCCACTGTTAAGATAAAGGGAACACACTAAAGCCGTAAATGTCAAACGAAACTGTTGATTTAGGACACAATGGTGACAATTTCTTTAGGGCTGATGGTTTGGTGAATGCTTTAACGGGCATGGGCACGGGAAGAGATAAAAGCCAGTACACCAATTCCACCCCCATCGTCTTCCTTACCCAAGAAGAATTAGAGAATCTTTATAGCGAATGGATTCCTAAACGTATCGTCGATATTGTGGCAGAACAATCCACCAGGAAAGGGTTCAAGGTTTTATTTGGTGGTGAAGGCGCAGCAGCAAAAGAAGTGGCTGGCATCGAACAAATAATAGAAGATTTGTATATCCTTGAAAATCTGGGCTTAGCCTCCAAGAATGCAAGGTTATTTGGCGGCTCAGTGATTTTGCTTTATATCGACGATGGTAGGTCAGCAGATCAACCAGTTGATTATCGTAATATTCGTGCTGTAGAAGGCATGGAAGTATTGGATCGCTGGCAGATTGCACCAGTAATTAATGAAGACAGTCTATATGATTATTCAAAAGCAACTTATTATCAAATTATTTCTGGTGATCTCATTAGACAACCACAATTAATCAAAATTCATAAAGATAGAGTGTTACGTTTTGATGGTGAATGGTTACCATATCGCATTAGACAAAGAAACTATGGGTGGGGAATGAGTACACTGCAAAGTGTGTATGATAGCTTTCGTTTTTACTCCACTGGTATTAGCTCAGCGGCAACATTATTGACGGAGTTTGATATTTTTGTACATAAACTACGCGGCCTTTCTTCTATGCTGGCTGCTGGTAAAGAAAACGATGTAAGAGATCGTTTGGTGCTAAATGATATGAGCAAAAGCATCTATCGTGGTTATGCGATTGATGCAGAAAAAGAAGAGCTTGAATTTATTAGCAGGAATTTTGGTGGTGTTGGTGAAATACTAGAAAAGCTTCGCATTGATATTATTGGAGCATCACAAATACCACATACAATTTTGTTTGGCGAAAGCCCTGGTGGTCTTGGTTCTACTGGCCGCAGTGAGGAACGTGACTTTGCAAAACACCTTGGTGATTACCAATCCACGCATTATAAGAGATCATTACAGCATCTAATGAAAATTTTAATGCTGAGCAAAGAAGGCCCAACAAATGGCAGATTGCCTGAATCATGGCGTATTAAATTTAATGATCTATTTGAATTAAATGAACGCGAAAAAGCTGATGTTAGAGCACGTGTAGCTGCTGTTGATGGCCGCTATATACAACTAGGGGTGCTTCATCCGAAAGAAGTGGCAGATGCTCGTTATGGCGGCTCTGAATGGTCAATGGAACTCACTCTCGACCCATCGCTTCCTCGTGAGCTTCCGGCCCAGCCGGGAAGTGGTGCAAGTCAGCAGGAAAGTGGCAAGCCTGCAGTTCCAGTTGGTGGTCGTGATCCATTAGATGAAGAAAATGGTACGTTGCCGATGGATGGCAGTCGTGAGGTGGAAGATGCTGCTGGCTTATTTCTTCCTGGTGATTTAGAGGAAGTTCGTGGTGATGTTAAATTTACTGATGCAGCTCTTCATAGCCGTGCCGTAGCAGCAGCAAAAGCAAAATTTAAAGTATGGCCATCAGCTTATGCCAGTGGTTATGTAGTGCAACAGTACAAACGCATGTACAAGGAGAAGCATGGTTCCACTAGCGGTGCGTTTAAAGGTGACGATGGTGAAATCAATGAAGATGATCTTGGGCAATGGTTTAAAGAAGGCTGGGTAAGGATTGGTGCCAATGGTGAAATAATGGGACCATGTGGTGGACGCGAAGAAAAGGAAGGCAAGCCAAAATGTCTCCCTAAAGCAAAAGCACAAGCTTTATCAAAGGAAGAGCGTCAAACAATTGTCGCCCGTAAGCGTAAAGCTGACCCCGATCCTGATCGCAAAGGACCGGCGAAAATGGTTAGCAGCAAAGTGGATGCCAAAGATCCAGCCGCACATTCATATGCCACTAAAGAAGAAGCTTTAGCAACAGCAAAGAAAATTGGTTGTAATGGCTTCCATCAAGAAGAAGGCGAAGATGGTCCAATATTTATGCCGTGTTCTACGCATTCAATATTCCTCGAAAAGCATGAAGAATTTCTAGCAACTAAAGAAGATGCAATCACTCCAGTAAAAGCTGAAGGGGTGATGTTGGCTGATATTGATGAAGCAGCTTTCATTTCAGATGAAGATATTGAAAAGGCAATGCAACAATGGAAAGAAGAAGCACCAGTTAAATTTAAAGAATTGCTGGAAGCTGATAATGTTGAATGATTTAGCTGCTTTTAGTGATGCCATAATGTCCACCAGGATGGACGCTGAGTGGTCTTACGACCGCAAAGTTGGACGTTATAGAAATGAAAAGGGGCAATTCTTAAGCAAAAAAGCAGTTGGTGCTATTGTCGATGGTCGCATTAGCAAACTTGAGCAACAGCTAAAAAGCTTCACAGAAAAGCTTGTCAATAGTTCTATAACCTTGGAGCAATGGCAAGGCAGTGTCCGTGAGGCAATTAAAATCGCTCATATACAAGTTGCCACTATTGGCTATGGCGGTAAAGCTGAAATGGGACGTAGCGAATATGGCCGTATCGGTCAACGTCTACGTTCTGAATACACCTACCTACAAGGCTTTGCTCGTGATTTAATTGATGGTCGCATTTCAGCACCAATGGCAATGGCGCGTATTGGCTTGTATGCACAAAGCGCTCGTGGTTCGTATTGGCAAGGCACTGAAATGAAGGAGCAACAGCGAGGCTTTTCGATGATGCGGAGAGTGCTAGATGATCAAGCAGTGCATTGCCAAGATTGCATTGGTTATGCAGCGCGTGGCATGGTCCCTATTGGTAGCGTTCCTATGCCTGGTGTGCGTTGTGCATGTGGCGCACGGTGCAAATGCACGGTTAAATACTTTAGGCAGCAACCACAAGCTGTGCCAGTATAGTAAGGCAAAGCTTGAAGCCCATGAAAGTCCTTGTGGGAGACACTGGTTTAATTGGCAGAGTTTTGCAGCAATCTACTAACTTTGATGCCACCTTTAATTCCAGCAACATTCACGAGCTGCCGAATATTGCCAATATGCCGGGGCAAGTAGACGAGCTGTATCTTGCATGTCTGCCCGCGACGAAGTGGCTAGTTAATCAAGACCCAGCAAAAGATTTAAACAATATTCTTTCCATTGTCGATGTATTGACGACAGTTTGGGCGACAAAAGTAATTCTTATTTCTACCATTGATATTTATCAACATACTGACTGCGGAGCAAGTGAAGACTTTTGGACACATTTTGGCCCATTAAGTTACGGCTCCAACAGGCTTCTATTTGAAACACTTATCCAAAACACGCTTGCTTTTAACACTTGCATTGTGCGGCTCCCCGCTGTCTTTCATCCGCTCATTAAAAAGAACATTTTATTTGACTTACTTAATGATAATAATGTGGAGCAAATCAATGGCAACTCGGCCTATCAGTGGTATCCACTTAATCGCCTATGGCAAGACATTCAATCGGTAAAAGGCGAAGGTGTAATCAATCTGTTTCCGCCTCCCATTGAAACTTTGGACATTATTGACAAGTTTTTTCCGAATGCGCAAATCGCTTCTGGGGATCGAATTTCTTACGATTACAGCACCATGGCCACGCAAAGTGGTTATTGGCTTTCCAAGGATGAAGTGATGCAAGAGATGGAGGCATTTATCAATGAAGCTCGGAGTTAGCGCGATTGGCTGGGAAGCCGAGGACCATTCTGAAATCGTGCTGCATCTTCCCGATGGCATTGAACTATTAGAAGCAGTGCCTTTTAAAAGGCACAGTCGTTTTTCTGGCTGTCTACAAAAATATTCTGCTCAATCGTTGTTCTACGGCATGGACATTGATGCGTTTTGGAATGAACAGGCTTTTGATCTGTGCTTGGCAAAGTTAATAGCAATGGCGCAAAAATATGAATGGAAAAGAATGGTACTTGGCAGTCCAGGGTTGCGCAAAGATGACAGGCGTTATTTAATGGACGCGCTTGCAAGAAACAACGATGCGCTTGCCGCCATTGATTGTATTGTTTGCATTGAGCCCGTGGCTAAGCCATATGGTGGTGAATACTTTTTCACGGTTGAAGAAATTGTTCAAAGCCTTGCCGAGTATTCTTTATCGCACGTAGCAACAATGATCGACACAAACAGTGCATGGCTAGAGAGTCAATGGCCAGAAGACGTGCTTCTTCAATACTTTCCATACATTAAGCATGTCCACATTAGTGACCAAAACATTGGCGCCATTATTTGCCAGGACAAGCACGAACGTTTTGCAGAGGCGTTGCGCAATACCGAGTATGAAGGCGGAGTGATTCGCGAGCTATTAAAGGCAAAAAACCATCCAGGTGAGTACGATTATTTCGCTCAAATTTACAAGCCATCCAGCATTTGACGCACTCGCTCTTCAATTAAGTAGATGCCTTGAATTTTGCCTGTGTAGCAAGACAGAAGATTGTCTTGCTGTTTGAATAATGGCGCTCGATAGGCACTGGCATTACTTCGCTTGCTTTTCATTGAAAGCACAATGCTGTGCTGAGAGAGATGGTTTGAAAAATCAGGCCAGTAATGACAAACGTGATTTTCTGCTTTACGTCTAAGCTGTTCCAACTGTTCCCTTGATGGTTCTTCGTTGACAGGAGCGACTGATTCCGTCGCAACGCTATGCACCACATGACTTAAAGAAACGGTGCCATCATGAAATGGATAAAAAGAAAACAATGGCCCGTCAATATAAGTAAGAGCGCCAAAAAGCAAAGGCTTTTGAACGCTATAAAGAAACATTGCCACTGCTTCAAAGTATTCATTCTTTGATGGTTTCAATAGCGCATTATTAGTGCAATCAATTACCAAATCAAAGTCGCTTTTTAATCTTTCTACATCCTTGCTTGTAATTTCGCTTTGCTTGAACAATGGAGATAGCCGCTCAGAAAAGAATTTTTTGGCCTCTATGGGGGAAATGTAGCGCTCCTGTGTGCGCCAGACCATAGAAGTATCACGGAGGAAGCTAGTCTCAACTTCTTCGTGTTGCCAAAGCAATGGAGAGAAAATAGTCTTAATAGTTCCAGCATCTAAAAGGCTCTCGTCCTCTGGCACTGCGTACAAATTATTTTTTACAGCATAAGTAAGTGCTCCATATTCATGCATAAAACGATCAAAAGTGAGCCGACACAATGCGCGTGTGGCAGAATTTCTAGCGTAGTGGTAGCCAAGGTGAAGGCGGTTTTGGTTGATCAGTGAAGCGCCATGGAACGGCTCATGCTTGCGATCAAAAAGCGTGATGCAATATTCATTCCTAAGCTGATAGGCCAAGTGACATCCCACCCATCCAGCGCCAATAATTGCCAGTTGTTTCATTAAATGTCAATACAAAGGTGAGGCTGAACGCCCTGCCAGTTACTTTTGGCTTTGGATAAGTCCAATTGAGGGAAGTATTCAATGCGGCGTTGCGAGCCAGTGCCATACGGGTCGGCGTGCCCCTGGCAATTCCACTCGTCAGGGCCATGACTATCTAGATGGTAAACATGGCAATGTGCGTCTTGGAGTTTCCAAAGCATGTAATCCTCGTTTGGCACTCCCCATTGCTTCCACTGTTGAAGTGCCTCTGGAGAGCTGTCCATGTTTTTGATGGCCATTAAGCGATCTCGATGCTGCATGAGATAGTCGTGGCGATACAGGCCAATACTCATTGACGGCGTGTATTTCATTGCAACCTTTTCTGGTGCATCCACAGGAGGCTCATAAGCTAATTGCTTAAAGGCCACGCCTGCAATGCAGGTGTCATGCAGAAGGAACCAATATTCGCTTTCCATGGAGTGCTCAACAATTTCAATGAGCGGGGTGTATTCAAAAGAATTTTGCTGCGTTAGCAACATTGGAACGCCTTCGCAGTCTGTCAAAGTATGAGCAGTCTGTCCACCATTCACAATTAATATTTCCTCTGGTTCGATACCAGCCGCAAGCAAGCTTGGAATAATTACTGGAATGGTATGGGGCGCAAACTTCTTGCAAGTACTGATACAGAAGCGAATCGAGCCCTCTGGAAGTGCCATTTAGTCCCCTTTTTGTCATCAGTATAAAAGCCCACTAGGATGGCGAAGATTCACGAAGGATTATGGCTCGCGTTCTTTATTGCGGTGACGCATTCGTTCAAACGGGCTTTGGACGAGTGGCTGAATACCTGCTCCCTGCGCTTGCTGAGAAGCACGAAGTGCATGTGCTCGCCGCTAATTACCATGGCGACCACGATGAGGAGGCCATTAAATACAAAACTTACCCAGCCATGGTGCATGGCTCCGACCCATTTGGCAGCCATCGTATTGCCGAACTAGTTCAAACCATTAAGCCTGATCTCGTATGGGTGACGAATGATCTGTGGGTGGCTATTAACTTGTGGGGGGCAGTAAAGACTCTCAGGGAAACAATTCCCTTTAAATTTTTTGTATATACGCCCATTGACAGCTATGGCATTTTCCCTGAGCTAAATGGTCCAGTGAGCGAATGGGATGGACTCGCCACTTACACAGAATTTGGCAAAGAAGAGCTAATCAAGATGGGCTATGAAAAGCCTATCGCCGTCATTCCACATGGCACGGACTTCACTAAATTTTTCCCCATTGACCCTCTTGAATGCCGCAAGGAGCTAGGAGTACCAGAGGACACGTTTATTGTCTTCAATGGCAACAGAAACCAGCCACGTAAGCGCATTGACTTGACCATCAAGGGCTTCATTGAATTTGCCAAGGACAAACCTGATGCTCGCCTATGGCTGAACATGGGCGCCAGGGACATGGGATGGGACTTGGTGCCATTGTTCAAGCGTGTGGCGCGTGACGCGGGGTACGACGCCACTGGGAAGCTCATTCTTACAAGCCCACATTTTTCCACCCACAATTGTCTTTCTATCGAGCAATTGAACAAAGTTTACAACTGTGCAGACATTGGTCTTAATACTTGTATTGGCGAAGGGTGGGGTCTGGTGAACAGTGAACACGCCGCTACAGGCGTGGCACAAGTGGTGCCTGACCATACAAGTCTTAAGGAGATCTTTAACGACGTCCCTCGCATTGTTTGTAACGGCGCCGAAACCGATAGGAATTATGGACTAGAGCGCTTGCTGCCTGACCCCAGCAGCGTGGCTGACATCCTTAACTACTACTACGAAGATCGCGATGCTTTGAAGGCTGCTGGTAATTGGTGCTGCAAACGCATTAATGAAAAGCAATTCACTTGGCCTGTTATCACCAAAAAGATGATGCGCATAGTGGATGAAGTACTTGGCAAGCCACAAGAGCAAGATGTTTTCAAAGGCTTTGGCACTCCTGCAAAAATTGTTTGACCATCATGCAAGTATCACAAATCTTTCTTTCCGATAATGGCGCTGAACTTTCACCATTTCTGGGACATGCCACTGGCACCGTACGTCAGGCATTCCCCGGCGCAGACCATCAAATTTACACAAAGGAAACCCTTCGCGCCTTTATTGAAGCCAACTATTCAGCGGAAGTACTATGGGCCTACGACTGTCTAAAACCCTATTCGTATAAAGCGGATATTGGCAGGTTTTGCCTGCTTAACAAGCTAGGAGGGTGGTATATGGATATTGCCATCAGAATGGTAAATCCAGTAGAGGTGGGAGAGCGTATTAAGTTCTTGGCATTCAGAGACATCCAGAGATTTAGTTACACCTCATGGGCGTGTGCCACGACAGTGTTGTACTCGCAGCCAGGCAATTTAGCTTTACAGGCGGCAATCGAAATGATTGTCGCTAATTGCAAGGAACAATACTATGGCATCACGCCATTGTGTCCTACTGGCCCGACGCTACTAGGAAAAGCATTGGCAAGCAATGGAAGTCAGGCTGATTTCGTCTACGGCGATTATCTAGAACTGACACCCACGCACGAACAAAAGAATCGTGCCTTCGTGCTACCCGATGGCACCATCATGGCGTGGAGCAAGCCTTCTGGTGGCGGTGACTTGACTGGCGTTGGGGCCAAGGGTGTAAACAATTACAACGAACTTTGGGCTGCGAGGCAGGTATATGCAACCGTCTGATTGCGCAATTTATGTCGTGTGCATTCCTGGCGAAGAAGTGCGTTACCAAGCGCAGTCTCAAATTATTCCCATCATGGGAGGAAGTTATAGTCTTAATGAAAACGAACGAGAAAAGTTGCGACTAAAGGGTTACGCTTTTGACGATGAAAACGCTGACTATTCCTCCTTGAATAAATATTGGGGGGAGCTGTCTTGTATTCATTGGATGCTTAAAAATGCAAAACAAAGTAATATCGGAAATGCTCAATATCGGCGCAACTGGATAGAGCCAGCGGAGATTTGGTATGTAAAAGATACTTTATATGTGCCAGAATTTGCAGAGTTTAGCTGCAGCCTTGAGCAGCAATTTTATGGCGGACACTCGGGCTTTGATGCACCTGCTATCACGAAAGAGCTGGCGGATAGTGGCGTATGGGCATTTACCAGAGAAGAGATTGATAAGCTGTGGGCTCAAAATTTATTCATTGGTTGCAACATGGCGCGTGGCCCGAGGATTCATTATCAATTATTCATGGAAACATTATTCACCTGTTTGTCACCTATATGGAGCCGATACAAGGAGCGCTTTCTTTCTGTTGATGGTTATGACAAGCGTGCCTTAGCCTTTATATCTGAACGATTGATAACAGGCCTGGTGCTATATCGCGACAAATTCTTCCCTAATATGAAAATTGAAACAGCCCCAATAGGCTTTATTTCTTAGAGCGAAATTTTTATCATGACCAAAAAAGAAAAGCAAGTAAAAATTGCTTCTGTAATGAAAGAATTTGGAGCCGGTACGCTTAAAAGCAGCAGCGGTGAATTAGTGAAGAATGGTCGGCAAGCATTAGCAATTGCATTAAGCGAGGCAGGTGTGCCCATAAAGCAAAAAGATGCGAGCGAAGCATATTTAAAAGCTTATGTAGAAACGTTCCAAGAGGATCGAGGAGATGCTGAATCATTTTCCCCGCCATCGTCCGTACGGGCCGCAGCGCGTCGTGGGCTGGAACTACGCAAGAAGTATGGCAAAGGAGGCTTAACCACGCAGGAAGCCGGCAAGCAAGGCATTGGCAGCGGAGTGGCGAGAGCCACAAGTCTGGCTAATGGTCAATCGATAAGTTATGAAATAGTTAAGCGCATGGCTGCGTTTTTCTCCCGCCATGAAAAGAATAAGAGCGGCGGCGAAGATGATGCTGGCTATATAGCTTGGCAATTATGGGGAGGCGATGCAGGTAGGTCATGGGCGAATCGCATCATTAAGATGGTAGAAAGCCGTCAATCAAAACCATGAGCGAATACGTCCGCGTCATTGAAGAAGAAGAGGAAGGCATTGGCACGATGAAGGCATTGGCAATCCTTTCAGCTAATGAGCATCGCAGCACCACTCAATGGCGTTTAATTGAAGAGCAGCATTTCAAGAATGGTCGTCTAGACGAAACACACATTTTCATTAAAAGTTTTTACGACAAGCCTGACGAGCATTTTGAAGAAAGCAAGTTCTTGGTTTTTGAAGCTGAAGCAATAGCTAAAGCTTACGTGATGGCAGGCATTGAAGATCAATTGGCTGAATTGCGTGATGATGATGAAGATGATGACTAACTAGCAGTGGCTGATACCACAAAAGTGGGATAGCCAAGCAGGTACAGAATAGAAAGTTGAAACACTGAACTAAGTGTACGAATTTGAGCGCAATCAGGAGATATCGTTCCTCGTTCCATGCGTGAAATAGTAGTTTGATCACAATGTAAAATCTGTGCAATATCTTGCTGTGACATACCAGAATTCAATCGTGCTTCTTTCATGCGATTACCAATTACTTGCCTACTTTCCTGAATAGTAATATTTGGTGCTTTTAGTCGAGTGGTAAGCCTGCGATGTTGAATGTGTTGCATTTCCAGGCAGTATATACTAAGTTAGTCTATCTTACAGTGGATTCTTTGATATAGTATTGACATGAGCGACACTTGCTTCCGTTACGATGTAGCGCCGATTGACAAGTATGAGCTAACCCCTGAAGGTTATCTTCGTGCTTGGGCAACCATCGCTCGCACTGGTGTACAACAGTACACTGATGCCGATGGTTCAATTCGTCGTGAATATCGACCGGAGGCAGAGGTGGCCTCTCCTATTAGCTTGGCCTCGTTTGCGGGCAAAGCAATTACTCTTGAACATCCATCAGTTCTTTTAGATAGTTCCAACACAAAGGATTATCAAATTGGCTTCACTAGCACTGAAGTGGTTTATGACAACGGCTTTGTTCGTGCAGTTATGACAATCACTGATAAGGATGCTATTGAACGCATTATGCGTGGTGATGCAAAGGAGGTCAGCGCTGGTTATCGTGTCAATTATGAGGCGATTCCTGGTGTGACTGATAGTGGTGAAAATTACGATGGCATCCAAAAAGATATCAACGGAAATCACATTGCTGTTGTTCGCCGGGGCCGGGCTGGCCCGCAAGTGAAGCTACATCTAGATCGTCTAGATGCTGCCGATCCTTCTTTATTTACTCCCATTGAGGAACCATCTATGACTGCAAAAGTCAATTTTGATGGCGCTGAGTTTGAGGTGACTGAGAGCGTAGCGCTAGCGATCACTAAAGAACGAGATGACGCCAAAATGTCCTACGCGGACATGAAGAAAAAGTACGATGGCATGATGGCAGAAGCTTCCAAAATGAAGGAAGAAATGGATGCCATGCACAAGGAAATGAAAGGTAAAGTTGATGCTGCTGAAGGACGTGCTGATGCACTTACTGAAGAAGTAGACAGCCTTAAAGGTGAATTATCCGAAGCGCAAAAAACAAATGTTGACAGCCTTGTTAAAGAGCGTATTGCGCTAA
>Ga0209246_10000603_pt1 | contig 15046 bp, 6 predicted proteins | sample LauGreSpBDMM15SN_2_FD_187560 | JGI IMG/M metagenome (GOLD analysis project Ga0209246, IMG submission 187560) | Freshwater lake microbial communities from Lake Michigan, USA - Sp13.BD.MM15.SN (SPAdes) (version 2) | ecosystem: Environmental > Aquatic > Freshwater > Lake | place: Lake Michigan, USA...
CAGCAAATCTAACTCTCTGTGCAGGTCCGCCTGGGGTGCTAACTCTTCTCCACTCCATGATTCCCTTGTCTCCAAGTTCACGATGAAGTTCTCTCTTTAGTTCTACATTGACAGAATCCTTATCAATAGCGTCTTGGATGTATGCTTTAAGTTCAGCAACGTTCATTCCGCCCGTCTTTGCAGGGTCGTTAAGGTTCATTCCACCACGGATGAGAAGACCTTTAGAGCCTTCATATAAGTCCCACTTTCCAGAAGTTCTGTTCCATCTAACATTCCAACTTCCATCTCCAGACACAAACTCTGTTCTTCTTCCCATGATGAAGTCAGTTCCAACAGGGACAAAGTTGTTGTCCTGCATATCAATTTCAAACTTGTTTCCAATTTCCGGGATGCCAGACGTGTTTTTCGAGTGAGTTTGAGCACCTTCAAACGCATCCTTTGCAAACTTGAAATCGCCAGCAACTCTTCCTCTTCTTGGGTCAAAGACAATCCACTTCTGAGAACCTACAAAGTTCTTTGCCGTATCATCCTGCACAAGCCAAGCGGTGTAACCGCTGTTATGCTTCTGACCTTGCAAGATTCTAAGTCCTTGCATGTTGTAAGTGCTTTCAATGGTAGAAACATCTTTGTTTGACAGGAGCGACCAGTTCGCTGCGTTATTGTAGTTAGCCTGTCCCCAATGGTAAGACCACGGGGTAAAGTTCATTACGGCATTAGTGCCATCTTTATTAACTAGTCTTTCAACTCCACCAACAATTCTGTCAGCACGAATCTTGGTGAAAATCATTCTAGAATCCCAAATCGGTCCAGCACCTATTTCATTGGGGTGCTTTGCGTTAAGTCTGGCCCAGAACATTTGTCGTTCATCAACTGTCCCGTCTCCAAACTTCTTCTCAAGTTCCTTCATTCTCGCTTTCTCAGCAGGACTCATTGTCCAATCTCCAGGCGTGAATGGGTGGTTAGCCTTTTCTGAGAGTCTGGCATACTCGTTAAGTTCGACATCAGGGAAGCCAATAACACGGAGAAGAACGTCAGCCATTCTCATAGCACCTCTCTGGTCGCCACCATTCATATCAAGCAAAGCCTGCCAAGTTCTCTTGGGCGGGAACTTAGCCCCACCTGTGCGTCTTCCGTCTTGAGGGCCACCCTGTGCAAAGTTCTTAAGAACAATGTTAAGTGCCTCTGTGTAACGATTGTAGTCTCCGCCAAACATTTGTTGCATGTGTGCGTTGGTCCACTTGTAATATTCTCCTTCAGAGTCAATGAGTTTGCCATACCATCCAGCCCTCATTCTTTGGTCAAAGGCATCAACGTCGATAGCCCAGAAATACATATTACTGCGACTGCCACCAGTTTTCTTTCCTGTCTTGTTACCCTGTGCATCAGTTTCTTGAAGGGCGTTGCCTTCTCTATCAAGTCCAGACTCTTCGATAACAACAGAGAATGGAGACATTCTTCTAAGTCTAGCAGCCTCTCCTTTTGCAGAAACAGAACCTGTAGTTCCTGGGGTAGTCTGTTTTGTTACACCTTGATATTCAAACGTGTAAACAGGAAGAGTTCCAGCAGAACCATTCGTAATGTTTTCATTGTCAAAGATGTCGCTTTTGGCAATACCATCAAGGAACTGACCAATAACCCCAAGCGTCTCTGTGTTCATTGCGTAATCACCAAGTCGCTGTGCAGCAAGTAACGCTTGATACTGTTCAGCCATAGGAAGTCCTCTTCCCGGAGATGCTTCTTCGCTTGCTCTAGAGAGAAACTGCATAAGTTTCTTAGCCTGTGCTCTACTGGGAGAACCCAAGAAACCCCTTTTTCCAGACGGAGTTGTCATCATGGTAAGACCATAAGTAGTTCCATCTGGGTCTTTATCTGCAATAAAACCTTTGAAATCTTCAATAATCTGGTTTTCAGATTCAAACAAATCTCTTACTTTACCCTTAAATGCACCACCGGGAAGAATCCAATTCTTTCTACCTGTGGACAACGCCCACATTAGTCTTCTCTTAACGGCTTCTGGGTTAGTAGCATTTTCTTCACCCTCAATAACAGAAAGGGTGTAATTGTCATTTGCGGCGACTCTTCCAGGGATACCTCTGGTAAGAGCCTGTGCTTCTTCAACTGTTCTCACAAGAGATGGGTGAATTGGAATAGGCTTTCCCGTTCTTTCATCCCAAATCTGACCTTCCCAGAATTTAGCAGGGTCTGGTGAGTCGTTATGAAGGGTTTCCATTCCCATGTTTTTGAGAAGTCTGATATAGCCCTGTCTCATACTTTGGTCAAAAGTGCCTCCTAAACCAAATGAATCTAGGAATCGGTTAGCACCATTGACTTGACGTTCAATTGCCTGAATCTCTTGAGCAATTCTTCCCTGTTGTCCAACAGGGGCTGTCTTCTGTTCGGCAAAAAGAGCCATTAACTTGTCTTCAGAACCTTCATTAAGAAGGTCTCTGACAGTTACTTGTCCAAATACAAACTTAAAGAAGTTCTTCCATTTTGGGTTTCCTGCAATAATTGCAGAAGTTTCCCATCCTCCATCAACAGAAGAACCTGTGCTTCCGCTACGAGTGCCCTGCGGATTATTCATCATTAATCTCTGAACGTGGACTTGACCAAACAACTCCATAAAAGAGTCATTCATAAATCGAAGGTCGCCTTTATTCTTTCTCCACATCTTTTTTCCATGCTCCCATCTTGCAATGTAAGTAGCAGCACTACCTTCATCAAGACCCTCTGCGTAATGCTTAACAAACTTATCCATCAAAGCAAGGTTCTGCTCTGGGTCGCCTGTAATGTCTGGCTTTTCTTTCTGAACCCATTCGTTATGTTCATTGAGTTCGTATGTCCCAAGAACATTTCTAATGAACTGAACACGCTTTGACTGCATGTTTTGAGCCATAAACAAGGTGTGAGAGAGTTCTTCAAACCCAACTGCAAGACCCCCAGGCTCTTTCGTCTTGAAGTTTGCTTTCTCAAGGAAGTAGTTCTTGTCAATAAGCACCTGTGTTCTCATATAGAACGAACCATTCTCGTCCTTTGTCGGAGTTTCAAACAGGGTAACGCCACGCTTTCTGGTAATCTGAGTTCCGTCTTCAAGTGAGAAGACTTCTCCGGGTCTGAACTCAGGAATAGATTCCGAGAATCGTCTCATGTTGTCCGCTTCAAATTCAAGACCAGCAATCTTATCATTTAACTTAACAACCACGTTGTTATTGACAATTCTCTTGTTAGCAGCAACCATGTATGAAGCCTTAAATGCATCAATTCGTTTAAGAACGGCTGGAGAGATGTCTTTTCCAAAACCAACGTCTTGCTTATTGAGTGTGCCAAACAGTTTCTGAGCATTACCAATTCCTACGGCTGGAATGTCTTGACCTAATCCAATAAGTGCTACGTCTGGAGACACCTCAAGTTTGTCAATATTGATACCAAGTTCGTTGGCAAGAATCTGAGAGGCTTGAATAATGTCTGCAACCTCTCCGTTTGTTTCTTTAAGCAGTTTGTTTCTTTCAGTCGTAAGAGTGTTTACCTCTGTAGAGATGCCAGACAATCTTGCTTTTGCTACATTGGCATCACTAAATCCTGTAATAATCTTTTTCGCAAAGCCTTCTGCCTCAAGACCAGAAAGACCTCTTTCATTGGCAAGTTTAAGAAGGTAGTTTTTCATTTCTACCGCAATTTCTGGGGTGTTGGCAAACTCTGCCGATGTAAAGACAGAAGTAGCACCAGTAACAACTCCAGCATCATGAAACTCAACATTCATGTAGTTTGAGTGAAGTCTGTTAAGTAAAGATACGTAATGAGCAAAATTAGTATCTGCGGCATCAAGAACCTCTCTCTTAAACACACCAATACCCTTTACAGATGCCTTTGCTTCATCTCGCTTTGCTGCTAGAGAGAATAAAATGCTTTCTAGGTTTCTTGCTTGGGTCGGGTCCATCTCAGCCATACGAGTGCTGAGTTCCATCAAGTCCATAGTGGTTCTTTCGTTTACACCATAGGTAGGAGAAAAGTTTCTCAGATAAGAACGATGCAAACTATTGATACCCTTAAATCCAAGTGAGTATCCTGTTGCTGTTCCAAGCATATTTGTGTCTGCAAGGTAAAGAAGTCCTTCGTTGATAAATCCAGACTTTACTCCATTTGCCATTGTGAACATAGCAGAACCAAAACCAAATCCTGTGCTAGATTCCATAAGGCTAGCAAAGTTTCTTTTTGCTGTAATTCTTTCAATTTTACCCATCAAGGCAGTTATCTCTTCTTTAGTAGAAGTAATTCCTACACCAGCCTTCATTCTTTCAAGTTCAGAAACAAGGGTGTCAAGTTGAGAGGAGTATGCCGTTTTCATGTTCTTGTAAGTAGCAGATGCCTCTGCCCTTGTGCTTCTAAACGCCTTCTGGAAGTCGGCCATAAAGTCGAGTCCGTAATCAGCATAACCAAAAAGATTCACTATACTCATTATCTTTCTTCCTTCATTCCATTGCTTGTAGGCAGAAGATGTGCCTCCATAGTTAATGTTCATTGAGGCTTCGTGAGTTGTCTCAGAACCCATTCTGATAGTATTACCAATTTCAGCAGCAGTAGGAGGGTTTAAGTCATTTAGTCTTTGAGAGAACTTATCAAAGAATCCTTGAATTCCTCTTGCAGTTCTAGAGCCTTCACGAAGTCGACCTTCGTAAAGTCTAGAACCCAGCCATTCTTCAACCTTGTCAAGTTTTTCAAATCCAGCAAGGTCGCCCTTGTCAAAACGTCTCCAAGTGTGTCCTACTTCTTTAAACAAGTTATCAAGTCTGCTTTGAGCGATTTCAACAGAACTCTTTCCGCCAGCAGGAAGCAATTCTCCCATTCTGGCTCTCTGGTAAATTTCAAAGTTAGTAGCCTTATCCCATCCAACTTTCGGTTCAATTTCAACAAGTCTCTGGCGAAGCATTGCAATAGTATCGTTTGCTTCTTTTGTGTAAGAAATGCGTCTTCCTTCCTTAATAATTCCAGCAAGTTGCCTTCTGACGTTTGCAACGCCATTTGCTCTTTCAATAATAGACTTTCTAATTCCATCAACCATTGCAGGAGCAACTTTCTCGACAGTTTTAGTAACAGGATTATACCAAGAGGCTTCACCAGCAAAGATTCGTTCAATAGCCTGATATTCATCAATTACATCACCTGCACCTTTTGCGTGGTCACGAACAGCGGTAATAACAGTATTGACTTCATCTGGAAGAGTAGCGCCCTTGCGTGCAATTTCACGAGCCATTGCAGCAGCCTCTGTTCTTGCAGTAGTAGATGCACCGGCTCTAGCAGCACCAATAGTTTTACTACCAGCAGAGCCACCAATAGCCATCATGCCTGTTTTAAACAAGCCAACAGCAATAGTAGCGTCCATCCATGCGGAGGTATGTTTGTTTACGTCTGTATCTCTAGCAATCTTACTGAAAAGCATGCCTTGGGAAGACCAGTCGGAGTGAGTCTTCTGCCAGTCGTGCATGGTATTAAGCCAACGCATTCTGCCTCTGGTTACAGCATCTTTCCACGGACCTCCGTTAATAGGCCATTCGTAATACGTGCCTATATTCATTCCAATCGAGTTACTCCAAAATGAATTAGGGTCAGTAGAGCCAACTAAGAATGTCCAACCAGCGGTAGCGGTAATAATGCCGTCAAGCGTTGACATCATTGCATTAAGACCACGGATGTCGTTTGTGATAGCACCTCTTGATTGAAGTTCTCTATAAAGAGACATTGTTTTCTGAACTTGAGCATCAGTAGGACCGCTGGTTTTAGCAGGGTCTAAAATGTCCCATTCTGCGTCTTCTAACGCTTTAGCATCTACGTTATCTCTTTCTGCGTATCTTAGAATCTGAGTATCAACATCAGAGGACTCTAAAAGTCCTTTTCTGTGAGCATCAAGCATTGCGTTAAAGTTAAAAATGAACTCGTTCTTTAGTTCTAGGTCTTCTCCAGAAGCATTTTTAAAATCTTCTGACCAGTCCCATTGAGGATATGCGGTAGCCCTAACCATGCTAGGAACAGTCATAATAACCTCACCAAGAAGATGTGAAAACGATTCACCAGCACGCTTCAAGATTTCGCTTCCAGAAGTTCCTTTTGTGTATTTTACTGCATTATTAAACAAGGCAACATCCTTTGAGGAAAAAGCATTAAGTCTAAATCCAGAAGACATTTTATCCGTAAGCGTGGTAGGTCCATACTTTACAGCATCACTATTGGCAAACGAATGCATGAAAATCTTGTCATGAACACTCGTTCCGTAATGATTGGAAAACTTGTTATTTACGTTTTTTAGAAAGAACTTATGTTCTTCTTCGCTTTGAAAGAATCCTTTTGACTTAAGAATGTCCGCAAAATACTCTGGGTAATTAATAAGGTCTGGGTTGTCTTTAATTATGTCATCAACTCCGTGCTTCATCATTCTCTTGAACATGAAGTCAGCCTTGTCTTGTTCTCTAGAAATAGTTGACAAGATTTCTTCCTTAGTAGTTCCACGAGAACCAAGCCAACTAACGTAAGGATTAAGAACGGGTTCAGCCGTTGGTCCTTCAGATAGTGATGCTGCTCCAATTGAAGGAGGAGAACTATTATCAACAGATGCAAGTTGAGCATTTTGCACTCTTGTGTCGTAGGCAGCCTTATCTTTTTGAAATCTTTGATACGCAGGAATGGCTCTTTCAATAGCCTGAGAATATCGCTTAATCTTAGGTTCGTCAGACGTGAAAAACCTAGACGTAAACTCCGAGTTTTTGCGACTTCCAAGGATAGTGTCCTCTCTTTCAAGAAAGTCATTCTCGCCAAGATTTGCAAGAAAAGGAGGTCTTCTCACCTCTTCTTCCTGTTTTGCTACTGCCTTGACAACAAGATTAGGATTAGGTTCTTCAGCCATTTAAATAGTCAATGAGGAATTGCTTAGGTTTCAAGGATTACTTGAAATCTCTTGTTACTAGGTCTGTAAGGTCATCATAACCAGCAGCCCCCATAGCCCTTGCTTCTTCTGTAGTCATCTTGCCAGCACTACCCTCATAAGCACCCTTTCTGTCATTGACAAATCTTTGATACCTATTGAAGTCCTGCATAGTAATCTTACGACCAAAAATAGACGAGTATTGCTGGTTGTAAGAAGCAAGAGCGTTTTCTGTAATTCCCATTCCAGCATTCTGCATCATTCTTGCATGTGAAAGCATAGACAGTAGTGCCGTAGTCTTTAGTCTGTAAAGACTGAAGTCAGAAAAGGTAAAAACAGTTCCGGGATTAGGAATACCAGAAAGCAACATCTGTTGTTCAAAGTTGGAAGGATTACCCCCGCCAGTAACAGGTTTTCTTTGTGCCGCCATAATAGCAAACACATTGTTTTCTTGAGCAGCGGTTTCAGGGTTAACGTGCTTGTCAATAAGTCCTTGTGGAAGGGTTTTCTCACCTGTTCTTTTCCATTCCCTAACAAGAACATTTAGAGGACCAATAAGTTTTTTATGCTCTGCGTCCACAGCCTGTGCTTCCTCGTAAGCCTTTAAACTAGGGGTTTTAATAGAGGCATTAACTTCCTCAAAGTCTGAATACGACTTAGTTTCAGTAACCCAATCAAGATACTCGGCAGGATTGACTGTAACCATTCTTCCCTTTTTGTCGGGAACTACTGTTCTTGGGAAATTTAAGATAGCCGCCGATAACCATCCGCTTAAAAGTTTGTCGTCGTCACGGAAAGCACCAAGCCACGTTTTATTAAGAATACCAAAACTCTGTGCCTTCTCTCTTGTGGCTTTATCGCTAGACTCCATGCCATCAATGGTTGCATTGATATTTGCAAGTTTTCCTCTCAAGACTTCAGAACCAAACTTGTTTTGCGTCACCCAGTTTAACTTTGACTGTCTCCATGCGTCTGATTCCTTAACTAGTGAATCGTGTTCTTGTCTTGCTCGACTAATTCTATCGCTAAGAACTTTATAAGAATTACCATCTGCCGAAGGGCTAAGTTTTAAAAACAGTTCATTATCCTTCTTAATTGCAGCAAGAAGGCGTGTTCTATCAGTCTCAGTAGGGTCTTTAGTAAGATTTTCTGGAAGTTCAGTTACTGTGGCTTCAGAGATTTGTTCAAGAATAGCATTTCTTTCTGCAACCATCTTTGGGATTCTTGACTGTGTTCTAACTCCAACGCTTGCGTCTGGAATATCTCCATCTGCCATAAATCTGTCAACGGACATATTAAAGCGATGCTTAAATCCTTCATTAAAACGGAGATTTGCTTCATTGTTTAACCCAGCCTCATCGTTATCAAACAACGCAAATGCACTTTGAATTCTTCCAATAATCGGAGACTTATCTGCATTAAACTTCTTATTAGCAGAAAAAGCCTGATTCTTAGTAGGAATAACTCCACGTTCAAAATTATTCTCAAGGATAAATTTAAGAACGTGCATCTGTCTAAACGTTCTTTGATTCTCAAGAAGATTTTCTGGTGTTAGTTGTTCGTTTTCTGGAGATGTTAAATTGTCATTAACAGTAAGCGACACTATGCCAGGAAACGCTCTGTTTTCGCTAGGAGCATACTCAAACTCACCAACAAGACTAGTTCCTTCAGTATTAGTAATGGCTGCAGAACGCTTTATTTCTGTGCCGAAATGACCAACAAAAATGTCTGGCTTACCGGCAACAATCGTAGCAGGTCTTCCATCAACAACCTTAGGCGGTTCATTGGGAGGAACGGTTGTCTGAGGATACAGCAAATCGCTTTCGGAAGGGCTGCTTGTATCATCGCTTCCTTCGCCCCCTTCAGCACCGTTAGTAGCAGAGGAGGCTGAGTTAGGGTTTGGCCTAGTAGTTGCGGCTTTTATATATGCTTCCCTAGGAAGAAGAACTCCCTTTCCGGGACTGTTGTCATATTCATTACCAGCCGCTGCTCTTTTTGTTCTGACAGACGGAGGAGTAGCAGCAGGTCTATCGCCAAACGTTCCACTCTTAAGGTATCTAGATACGCCAGTAGAAATAACGCCACGCTGGTCCGAAATGCCATTCATTTCAGCAACAATAGCATCCTTGGTGGCTTGGTCTTTTGCGTCAGCAAGTTTAAGGTTCAAATCACCGTATCTATCTGCAAGAATCTTGTCGGCATCTGTAAATGTCTTAAACTTGGATTCGTCAGCCTTAAGACCAAGTTCTGTTTCAACCTTCCAAGCGTCAAACTCCAACTTTCTGTCGCCAGCATCAATTTTAGCAACAGTAAGGTCATTGGTTCTTGCCTTTTCTTTAGTTGAGGCTGCTTCACCAGCAATTTCCTTTTCTTTAAGGCCGAACTCTTGCTTCTTCATATACATGTTAGCAATCGACGAACCAATATTGGAATACATTGCTGCTTCTTGGGCTGCCGATTCCATGTAGCCCGCAGGAACGGGCGACATATTCTGACCAGCATATCTGGTAAAGAATCCACCCTGTTGAGGATTATTTGGCATAAATTTCTTGGGAAAGTCTGTATTCTTCTCTGCTCACAAGAGCGTCCATGGTCTTTCTGACCATCCATTTAAGAAGAGGTTTGTCGGAGATGAACTCAGCGAATTCTTCGCCGTGTTCCATATAAAGGTCGTAAAGCCAGTCAGGAGCACAAGTGAAAAGCCACTCACGGAAAATAAGCCACTTAGGATTATCCTTACCATAGACTTCTCTGGCAACCCAGCATGCAAAGATAGCAGCAGCACCAAGTTGAGCAATGCCACCCATAATGCCAGCACTTCTTGTAGCGTTGGCCTGATTGGTAGCCATCTGTGCTTGGATTCTGGCGTTTCTAATATCACCAAGATATTGAGACTCCATCTGGAGTGTTCTTGGACCATATCCAGACATAGCACCTTCAGCACCTTGCATCATGCTAGGAATAGAGTAAATTGAAGAACCCTGCATAGCGGGAGAAAGATAAGCCTGTGCACCATACTGTTGCATACCCTGTGCGGTCTGAAGAGCACCAGCGGCATACTGTCTTCTCTGACCCTGCCTCTGCTGACCCATTCCGTAGGTATTGAGAATCTCAAGGTCACCACCTTGTCTGCTAAACTGCAAACCTCTTGCACCAGCCGCTGCTCTTGCTGCACCTTGTGCAATACTTGTTTCTTGTGAGTTAAGTTGAGTTCCAAGAGAAAGGTCATCAGCACCCTGCTGTTGCATCATCTCGTAATTACGTCTGGCATTTGGGTCTAGTCCAGCAATAGCCTGTTGAGTAGCATTAGCACCCATTTCGCCATACATACCAAGTAGAGCATTACCATACTTACCTTGATTCTGGATGCTGCTTCCCTGCATCGAATCATAGAACTGAGATAATCTACCGCTAGAACTTTCAAGAGTGTCGAAATAGTAAGACTGAAGTTCCGGCATTATTCCTCTTTCAAGTGCAATAGCATTAGGGATAGCCCTAGCCTGAACTCTTGGTGCTCCCATTAGTTCTGCTTCGTATGCTGCCATATCGTTTGCAGACGACATTGGCGGAGGACCTTTAGATTTTTTTCCCATTTTATATATTATAGAAGTGATTAAAGTATCTGTTTTGAAGTTTGACTACATCGCCAAACCTCATTGCCCACTTTTCTTGATGTAAGAAATTATCAAACCTTGACACTAGTTTTTCAACTAATTCTTTGCGGGATTCTGAATCTACGCAAATAAAGTCAAGGATACCAAGGGGGTGGTCTTTTTCTTCCCCAATAGGAATTTGCCTGTCAAACGAGAACAACTTGTCTTGGTCTGGACTGAAACCCTTGTTAAGAGGGGATGCAATTAGAACACCTGTCAACTTGCCGTCTTTATGAGATGTAATTAAGTAATCCATCCTAAACGACCAAGCAATGTAAGAGGCTAATACGTTGTCGTCAAATTCAAACGCTCCGCTACGACCCTTGTCTCGGTGGGTTACAACGAACTCAAGAATCTCGGAGAATAACATTAGACGTAGATTTCTTGGGCGTGTCCAACTGACACGCCTGTTTCATGGTCTAGAGTGCCTTCATTAATGGCTCTGTTAAGTCGGAAATAGATAGTCCTGTTGTTTGCAGCCCTAATAAACACAGAGTATCTACATTCTACGTCAAGAGTGTTAAAATCAATAATCCTTACTGTCATAGTAGTTGGCGTAGTAGCGTCATTTCCATCGTAACCACAAGAACCTGTTCCAGACCAAGTGTTATTAGAGGAATCAACGGCATTAGGAAGGTGAACAACAGTATTTGCACCCACGCCAGAAAGAGGAGTTCTGCAAACAACAAAAACACCATCAGACGAACTATTCCAAAATTCCCCGTGAATAGTCCAATGAAGGTCTACAATATTTCCAGCCTTTTTAGGAGTAAATGTAATATCTAACTCTGGGATTCTTGTGCCATAAATATTTACCAGATTTTGAACGCCACCCCAACCAGAAGTATAGAGAGACCCTGCTCTAGTCTGGACAAAGTAATCAAGTCTTGGCTTAATCGGCATATTGACGAGAACAGGAGGCTGTGCAAAAGTGGCAACTCCGGCAAGTTGAAGGTTGCCACCAATGTAGCCAGCACCATTAATTCTAAAAGTGCCACCAACGCTTAAAGAGCCGTTGGCATTGAGGTTTTCGATGGTCGAGATATTGCCATTAACCAGCACAGTTCCTTCTTTCTTGTAAGTGCAAGTTCCGCTTGCAGCAGCAGTAGCAGGAACAGTAGGAATAAGGTTATAAGTAAAGGCATCAACAGTTGTAACAGTAATTGTATAAAATCCGCTGTAAGCGGTATTGCTTGCGGTAACGGTTACGTTTTGACCAGTAACAAGACCATGGGCAACAGAATCAATAGTAACAAGGATTCCATTAGCGGAAGTAAATGTCTTACTAGTTACATTTGCTCCATCAATAGGACCAATGATAACGTCTTTAGTAGCAGGAGCGTTAAAAATTGCAGCCGTAACCGTGCTAGCAATAACTGGCATACTACCACCAAGAACCTGAGTTACGGTTGCTTTTCTAAGTTGAGTGGTAGAAAGGTCATACACTAAAAGAGAGTCGCCAGTAGCAACTACATCAATAGATGTTTGTTCAGTAATAAAACCAGGAAGCGGAAAAGAACCATCAACGTGATTTTGAAGGTCGGAAGCAGTTAAAACGTCACTAATTGCAAACGTTTCTGGAGATTTGATTTTAGGCATTATTGTTTAGAGTGGATGTTATGTCCTACGATTATTGACTCAACTAAAACTGAACGTATGCTGGGTCTGTAGGAACTAGTGGTAATTTTTACTTGAGAAGAGTAGGCGACTTTTCTTGCTGGCATTCTGAGTGCATAGTCTTCATCTGTTTCTGAAGAAAAGTCAAGAAGTCTTGAAGTAGTATCTGGATTGGTTGTAACAAAGTCAATATGAATATCTCCGTTTGTCGGAATATTGACATCTGCTTGAATAGTAGAGAAACGCTTATCAGAACCTGTTTTAAAAGTGTATGCCCTAGTAATTAACTCTGAATTAATATTGTATGGGGTGTATGCGGTAGAGGTAAAACGACATCCCTCGGTGTTAAGTTTTGTGTTAGGATTATCTAAAAGAGGTGTTCCTGTGCCACTTCCAAACTCGTCCCAATTCAGTTCTTCTAACAAAAAGACTCCAGCGTTGGGGTCAACAGCCCAAAGTCTTCTCTTGTTTGACTTTTTGCCAACCAAGAATCTGTGAACATCAAATCCAACAGGGTAAGTGTCAATTGACTCCCACGCTTTATTCAAGAAATTGTAAACAAGAACGGAATTATTAGTAACAGAGCCATCTAAAGGCAGAGCCAAATAATATCTATTTTCCCAATACATACCTACAGCCTCGCTAGCGTATGCGTAATTAATCCTTGAGACAACATCATCAATCTGAGCAGAAAGGGGTTCTGCAAGGGTAAGAAGTCTCATTCCTTCTGGAGACGCTTGAGAAGCACCTTGACCAGAAGCCGATGCTGGATTCAGAAGGTAAATGCCATTATCAGACAAGAAGATAATACCTCCGCCAGCCTGAACGATTGAACGCTTTGCGATGCAACCTATATCAGTAGCCAACGATTTTACATAGGAATTGTCCTCTTGGGCGGGGTCACCCAGAAGGTATGCACCAATTCCTACGGAGGCGTAAAATATTGAACCCCTCATGAATATTACGAATTCATTTAAAGTCCAAGGAGCAATAGCAACAAGAGAATCATTGCTTCCATCATTAATAGAGAACATGTCCAACGCAGACCAAGCATTATCCTCAAGGTAATGACTTACCTGTATGGTGTTTTTATCAATTTGAACAATATGTCTATTTGCGTAATAAATAGAATGTATTGAGTTAGGATAGTTGTGGTGAGTTGAAGCATCTGGAACTTCAATAGAACCAGAAGCGGTCTGACCATTCCATCTAAGAACAGTTTTATCAAATCCTCTAGTAATATAGACATACCCAATTCCTTGTGCTTGATAAACATCAACACTAGTAGTGTCAATCGTCTCACCTTCTGGAAACTCAATTAAGGCAGACTCAATTTCGGTTGATGGATTGTATATAAACAGACCATCTTGAACAACAAAAACAAACGATTCTGTGCCGTTTGCATCTACATAAAGACATGCTCCTTTAATAGTCTTGCTGTTAAGACCAGTAAAAAAGAACTTTTTAGCACCTTTTCTTACCTCTGCAACGCCTCTGTTAAATCTAAGGTTGTTAGATTTAGTAACATTCCCTTGCTCAAGAAGATTTGGATTATCCCTTGAGTTCAAACCAATGAACCCCTGGTCGCCATCAACTTGATAAGGTTGTGCTGGCATTAGCCTACAAGCGAATGGTAGATAGCACGCAGTTTTTCAGACCAGCGAGCACCGACATAAACGCCACCAAGAAAAGTGACAGTAGCAAGGATAAGGGTAATCATAGGGTTAAATTTGTCGGCAAGGAATCCTGTAATTCACTCCGTTAATCTGGATAGGCATTTCTTTGTCGTATGTGCCTGTGGCAGAAATAGGGGTAGATATATACTGAACAACAGAACCAGTCCAAAACTTGATACCATTAGCGTCAATTGTTAGTGCAGCAGTAGCGTCGGGAACAACACCGATGCCAACCTTGCCAAACTGGTCTACTACAAACTTGGTAGAGTCTGGGCTTGTGCTATCCTCAACTTCGATGGCGTTGCCTGTGCCACGCTGAGTAACACGCAAGGCGGCAACGATTGCAGAAACATCAATTGCGTTAACTCCGTTGTTAACAAGGCAAGCCCTTTGAGTATTACTAGAGTCCTTGAAGAAAATATTGCCAGAATGAACGTAAACATCTCCAGCGACTGTGGTTGTAGGGATAGTTGCGCAAACGGCAATATTAAGCGGTGCAGTAGAGACTGTAGCGGTTGTGACGATTTTTCCAGAAAGCGTTCCACCAGTCAGCGGAAGGCCAGCCGTAGTCTGAGTTGAGCCGCCAGGAAAAGTAATACCTGTTGCGGTAACACTAAGAGTATTAGTCCCATCGTAAGCGTCATAATTAGACATCAGACACCCTTCTTCTGAAGACAACATATAACCAAGATTACCAAAGTAGATACCTGTGCTTCCAAATGTTGCTTCAAAGCCACCCTTGTTTTGCGAAATACCATTACCATTAGGGGCAAGAACAAACTTACCATCAAACGGAGTAAATGTGTGGTAGTAATGCGTTCCTGCACCTGTGTCATTGTAAGAGTCAATGACGAGGTTGGTGTTAAGAATGTTGCCTATTTCTGGAGTGTTTAATTCTCCAGACAAAGTTCCACCCGTCAACTTAAGTGCAGTAGGGTCAGACTCTACAGTAATTCCAGCAACCCCAGGGTTAGTAATATCAATACTCATTAGGCGGTGGCGTAAGCCAGATGAACGATAGAAGCACCAGAGGCATAAACCTTGATGATACCATTGTAGTTATCAAAAGAGATACTTCCAAGCGGAGGGATAATAAGACCAACAGTAGAAGCATCGTTAAGAATCAGATAAACTGTATTAGTAGAATTCTGGTTTTGAACAATAACTGCTGCTCTACGTTCGTGGGG
>Ga0209246_10000615_pt1 | contig 14920 bp, 17 predicted proteins | sample LauGreSpBDMM15SN_2_FD_187560 | JGI IMG/M metagenome (GOLD analysis project Ga0209246, IMG submission 187560) | Freshwater lake microbial communities from Lake Michigan, USA - Sp13.BD.MM15.SN (SPAdes) (version 2) | ecosystem: Environmental > Aquatic > Freshwater > Lake | place: Lake Michigan...
CCAACACCTTGTTTGACGCGCTGGCCGCTTCGCCCAAGCCACCCAAGACGATCGCCATCGTCACCAGCAAGTTCCCGTCGATTCACTTCATGTCGCTCGGTGGCCGTGAGATTGCCAAAAAACGTGGCCTGCAGGAAGTGCTGTTCCTCGAGTGGGACTTCGGTAACCGCGACTTCGGACCGATTGCTGCGCGCGTGAAAGACGCCAAGCCCGATCTGGTCTGGATCGGCGACATCGGCTTAGAGGGCAACATGCTGCTGGACGCGATGAAAAAGATCGACTACACGCCGCCGCTGCACTTTCACCTCTACCCCGCGCCCGGCCCCATGAGCAAGGCCGCTGACGGCAACAACGCGCTGGCCGTGACGATTTTTGAAGAACACGCGCCTTTCACCGCCAACCCGGTGGCGGCGCAGTTCGTCAAGGTTTTCAACGAACGCGCGACCAAGGCCAACCTGCCTGACACCAGCGTCGAAGTGCAGGCGGCAGCGTCTTATTCAGCTTGGCAAATTCTCGAAGCCGGCATTCGCGGCGCCAACAGCTTTGACGACAAAGCGATTGCCGCCTGGCTGCGCAAGAACCGCGTGGACACCATCCACGGCCGTCTGCGTTTTGACGGCCCGAGCAACTACGGCGACGACCTGATGAAGATCAAGCAGGTTCAAAACGGCAAGTGGAACGTGGTGTACCCGCCCCAGTTCGCTCCGCCCGGCGTGAAGCTGCAGGTCAAGTAACAGAACTTTCCCCAAAGGTAGCTTGCGATGAGTTTTCCAAGTTTCAACTTGCTGGCGCAATCCATCCTTTCGGGGATTTTCATCGGCAGCCTCTATGGTCTGATCGGGCTCGGTCTGGGTCTCACCTGGGGTTTGCTGCGGCAGATCAACCTGTCCCATTTTGGGCTGGTTTTTCTGTCCGCTTACATGAGTTACCACATGGCCACGGTGTGGCACATGGACCCTTGGCTGAGCTTGCTGATTTTGCCGCCACTGTTTTTTGCCTTCGGTGTCGGCATGCAGTGGGTGATGGCACGTTTTCAGATCAGCCCCTTCAATTCGCTGCTGGTGACGTTCGGCATTGCGGTGGTCATTGAAAGCCTGATTCAGGCCATCTGGACGGCAGATTTCCGGCGTATGGAGACGCACTACAACGACATGAAGTTCAGTGTTGGCTCGTTGTATGTGCCGATTCCTGAGCTGCTGACCCTGCTGCTCTCGGTGAGCATTGCCTTGCTGATCTGGGCGGCCATGCGCTACACCGACTTGGGCAAAGCCCTGCGCGCCATGGCCGAAGACGGTCAGATTGCAGCGGCTTTCGGCATCAACCAAAAAGGCATGTCGCTGATGCTGGCCGGCGTTTGCGCCGCGCTGGCGGCGGTGGCTGGTATTTGCCTGGCGATGACTTTCACGCTGACGCCCTCCCAGATTTTTGCCTGGGTGGGGGTGGTGTTTGCGGTGGTCATGCTCGGCGGCCTGGGCAGCGCGATGGGTCCACTGGTGGGCGGCATCATCATCGGCGTCAGTGAAGCCATCACCATGGCTGTGGCTTCGCCCTCGTGGGCGCCGATTGTGTCGTTTTCGCTGCTGATCTTCTTGCTGTTGCTGCGTCCCGGGAAGATTTAAAAAATGAATAAAACGGTGATCGGCATCCTGGCTGCAGGTGCCTTGCTGGCGTCAGTGCCCTGGCTGGGCCTGCCGGCTTTTTACGAATCCTTCCTCTACCTTGTTTGCCACTGGGCGATCCTGGCCTTGTCCTGGAACATCCTGTCAGGCTACTCGGGTTATTTTTCATTCGGCCACGGTGCTTTTTTCGGCATCGGCATGTACACCTCGGCCGGTCTGGCGGCCCACCTGAACTGGCCCTTTTTGTGGACCCTGCCGGCGGCCGCGCTGATGGCCGCCTTGCTGGGCCTGGGTCTGGGTGTGGTGGTGTTCCGGGTCAAGTCGGTGCGCGGCGAGCTGTTTGCGCTGCTCACGCTGGCAGTCACTTTTGTGGTCGGCACCATCGTGTTGAACACCCGCATCGACGGCGGGCCGGGCATTTACCTCAATGCGGTTGCGGTGCCTGCCATTGGTCCTTCGGCGTCGTCCTCGCTGTACCTGCTGGCGCTGGCCGGCGCGGTCGCCACGATGCTGATCGCCTACAAGGTGCAGTCTTCCAAGCTGGGCATCGGCCTGTTTGCGATACATGACGACGAAGACGTCGCCGAGGTCATGGGCGTGCCGACTTTTCGCTACAAGTTGCTGGCGTTTGCGCTGTCTTGCTCGCTGGCCGGGCTGGCCGGCGGCATCCATGCGCTGTTTGTGTCTTATGTCACGGCGGGCGAAACTTTCAACATCACGGTGCCGTTGACGGTGGTGCTGATGAGTGTGCTGGGCGGCACGCGCCACTGGGCGGGCCCGGCGGTGGGCGCCTTGTTCATCACTGTTCTGTTGTTCATGTCTGCGGGCAGCAACCCGGTGGCCGGCAAGGCCGCGGTTGGCGTGATCCTGATCGTGGTGATCCTGTTCATGCCCAACGGCATTCTGGGGTACTTCTTCAAGCGCCGCGTTGCGGTGCAGGGCGCTGTGCCGGTGGTCCAGGACCCTGCTGTGCCGCTGGCCGCTGCACATGCGCCGGCCGCAGCGCCGGTCCGCCAAGCCAATTTGGCCACCCGGGGTGAGCCCAAGGTGCTGCTCGAAGTGCAGGGCCTGTCCAAAGCCTTCACTGGCGTGCAGGCGCTGGACCAGGTCAGCTTGCAGGTTCACGAGGGCGAGATTCTCGGCTTGCTGGGCCCCAATGGCTCGGGCAAATCGACTTTCATCAATGTGGTCAGCGGCCATTACGCGGCCACTGGCGGCGCCATTTTCTTTGAAGGCCGGCAGCTCGCCGGTTTGCCGGCGCACCAGATTGCGCAGGCCGGCATCGCCCGCACCTACCAGATCCCGCGGCCGTTTGCGCACATGAGCGTGCTGCAAAACGTGGCCCTGGTCGCCATGTTTGGCGGTGCGGCATTGAACCACCAGCAAGCCACAGAAGAAGCCTGGAAATGGCTGGAGTTCACCGGCCTGCAAGACAAGGCCAATGCCCTGCCGGATGACCTGAATCTGCATCAGCGCAAATTTCTGGAGCTCACACGCGCCCTGGCTTCACGCCCGCGTCTGGTCTTGCTCGATGAGGTGTTGTCGGGCCTGACGCCTGCCGAGATCAACGAGGCGATTGAATTGATCCGCAAAATCCGCGAGCGCGGCGCCACCATTGTGTTTGTCGAGCATGTGATGCGTGCGGTGATGGCGCTGGCCGACCGCGTGGCGGTGCTCAACCACGGCAAGCTGATTGCCGTCGGTCCCTCGCAGGAAGTCATGCGCAACCCTGAAGTCGTCAGCGCTTACCTGGGAACGCCCCATGCTTGAAGTCAGCCACATTGCCGTCAACTACGGCGCCGCCCCCGCTTTGTGGGATGTGTCCTTGCAAGTGCAGACCGGCGAGCTGGTTTGCGTGGTCGGCCCCAACGGTGCCGGCAAGACCACCATGATCAATGCCATTGCCGGCATGCACCGTGTGCGCGCCGGCAGCCTGACATTCAACGGCCGTGATGTCACGCAACTGGACAGCCATCGCTTTTGCGAAGCCGGTATTGCCATCGTGCCCGAAGGCCGGCGTCTGTTCACGCAAATGACAGTGCTCGACAACTTGGAGCTGGGCAGCTTCATCGCCTCAGCCAAGGCCAGGCGCGCCGAGTCATTGGACTATGTGCTGTCGCTGTTCCCGATCCTTAAAGTCAAACTGCAAAGCCCGGCCGGCTCGCTATCAGGCGGCCAGCAGCAGATGGTGGCCATCGGCCGCGCCCTGATGGCCTGCCCCAGCCTGCTCTTGCTGGACGAGCCTTCGCTCGGGCTGGCACCATCCATCGTGCTGGACATGTTTGGCGCGATCCGCCGGATCAATGCAACCGGCACGTCGGTGCTGCTGGTCGAGCAAAACGTGGCGATGGCGATGGACATTGCCAGTCGCGCCTACGTCATGGAGGAAGGCCGTATCGTGGCCGAGGGCCAGGCCAGTGAGATGCTGACACGCCCGGAAATCCAGAAGGCTTATCTGGGTCTGGACATGCCGGACTGAAGCTGCCCGCGGCACCGGCACAGACGTTGATAATCGGGCGTGTACTTTCCGCTCATCACCGACCCGTTTTTTTATGCCGTGGCGATTCCGGCCGTGCTTTTGATGGGCATCAGCAAGAGCGGTTTTGGCACCGGCTTTGGTTCCCTGGCGGTGCCGCTGATGGCGTTGGCGGTGCCGGTGCCGCAGGCAGCGGCCATCCTGATACCGGTGCTGCTGCTGATTGACTTGCTGGGATTGGCGGTTTTCCGTAAAAACTTCGACCGCGAATTTTTGCGTTTCCTGATTCCCTGCGGCCTGATTGGCACTTTGATCGGTGCGCTGCTCTTCAAGGCGCTGGACGCCCATGTGGTAGCGGGTCTGGTGGGTGGCTTCACGCTGCTGTTTCTGGCGCAACGCCTGCTCTTTCCGCCCAAGCCTGACAGCCCGCCGCCGCCGCGCTGGCTGGGTGCCATTTTGACCGTGACTTCGGGCTTCACCAGTTTTGTGGCCCATGCGGGCGGCCCACCTGTGAGCGCATACGTGATACCCCTGCGCCTGAGCCCTTTGCAGTTCGCCTCCACGATGGCTTTCTTTTTCTTTGCCATCAATTTGTCCAAGTGGATTCCCTACGCCTGGCTGGGCTTGCTGGATGCGCGCAACATGGCAACCTCGCTGGCACTGCTGCCGCTGGTGCCGGTGGGTGTCTGGGTCGGGGTGCGACTGGCCAAACGCATCAGCGCAGTGCATTTCTACCGCATCTTGTCGGCGGGTATGTTTTTGACCGGCTCCAAGCTTTTGTGGGACGCATTTCGCTAAAGCGCTGAGGGCGCTGAGGGCTTTGCGCGGGCGCAGTGATTACCATGCAAGCGTATCGACAGGCCAGCATGCAAAACAGACTGAAGGAGTGCGCTGATGCGGATTTTCGAAACCCTTGACGCGCTCGCTGCCTGCGTGGGCCAAGAGGTGGCGCTGAGCGACTGGGTCACGGTGACGCAGCAGCAAGTCAATTTGTTTGCCGAGGCCACCGGTGACCACCAGTGGATTCATGTAGACCCGGACAAGGCCCGGAGCGGGCCCTTTGGCACCACGATTGCCCACGGCTTTTTGACCTTGTCGCTGCTGCCGGCCTTTTTGGCCTCGGGACTGCAAGTCGTGCAAACGCGCATGGGCTTGAACTACGGGCTGAACAAAGTGCGTTTTATGGCGCCGGTGCCGGTGGGCAGCCGCTTGCGGGGCCGCATGAAACTGCTGGCCTGTGCGCCCATTGAAAACGGCGGCCGGCAAATGACCTGGGAAATCACTGTCGAGCGCGAAGGTGCAGACAAACCGGTTTGCGTGGCTGAGTCGCTGGTCAGGCAATACCCTTAAGCAACGGTTGCCGCAAAACCGTTTTGCCGCCAGGCCTCAAACACCGTGACCGCCACGGCGTTGGACAGGTTCAGGCTGCGCTGACCCGCCAGCATCGGAAGGCGCAGGCGCTGCGCAGGGGCAAAGCCCTCACGCAGGGCTTCAGGCAGGCCCTGCGTTTCAGAGCCGAACACCAGCCAGTCACCCGGCGCAAAGCGGGCCTCGTAAACGCTGCCCGAGCCGCGCGTCGTCATCGCAAACATGCGCTCCGGCCGCGGTGCGGCGCTGGCCAGCAGCGCTTCCCAACTGGCGTGGCGTAGCACGCGGGTGTACTCGTGATAGTCCAGCCCGGCGCGGCGCATGTGCTTGTCGTCCATCGAAAAGCCCAGCGGCTCGACCAGGTGCAGGGTGCAGCCGGTGTTGGCGCACAGGCGGATCACGTTGCCCGTGTTAGGCGGAATTTCGGGGGCAACCAGAACAATATGAAACATGCCGGCATTATGTCGGCGCGGTGCGCGCCAGCACGATGGCGCTGACCGCCCCCGCCCCGGCCTGCCGCAGGGCCGCAGCCGCTGCCAGCAGCGAAGCGCCGCTGGTCATCACGTCATCAACCAGCACCACGCGCCTGCCGACAACTTTCGCGGAGCGCAGTGGCTCCACGGCAAAAGCCCCCCGCACGTTGTCGTGTCGCTCGCTGCGCCTGAGCTCGTTTTGCGGGCGGGTGTGGCGCGTGCGCAGCAGCAGCGCGGCATCGCTGCCGGCGCGGCAATCGCTCTGTTTTTTCAAGTCGTGCGTCAGTTCCCAGGCCTGGTTGTAGCCGCGCCAGCCCAGCCGCTGGTCGGACAGCGGCATGGGCAGCAGCCAGTCTTCGGGCGTCAACTGGCCCAGGCACTCGCGCACCCCGGGCTGTGCCAGCAGCAGGCCGGCCATGAAAGGGGCCCAGCCGGTCTGGCTGTTGAACTTGTAGCGCGCCACCAGCCCGGACCACGGGTAGGCGTAGGGCAGGGCGGCAAAGCAGGCCTCCAGCGCGAAGGGTTCGCGCTGGCAGCGGTTGCACAGCAAGCCGCTGGTGCCCGGCTCTGCGGCCAGGGCCAGCGCGCAGCGGCTGCAGCGGGCGCGCGGCCGGGCAAAGCGCGCCATGCAGTCACGGCACACCGGCGCGCCCGGCCAGCTGTGGCAGACCGCGCAACGGCTGGGCAGGCGGGCCAGGATCGATGCGGGCAATGAGGACAGGGCGGGCAGAGCGCGAAAAAGCATCCGGTCAATATACTCGGCGCACCGGCCTGTGGCTGGCGCTTCTTTCACCAAGACTTCCCTCATGACAACGAACCAACGACCGCCCACGCTGGACCCGCACGCCGTTGCGCGCTGGCAGCGCACGGCTCCCGCCGGCACGCCCTGGCTGCATGAGGAAGTGGCGCGCCGCATGCTGGACCGCTTGCAATGGATCAAGCTCGAGCCCGCCGTCTGGGCGCATTGGGGCGCGGTGCGCGGCGGCCTGCAGGCGCAGGCTGAGCTGGCCGGGCGCTACGCCCGGGCGCAGTGTTTTGCTATCGAAAGCCAGCCGGACCAGGCCCGGCAAGCCCGCCAGTCGCTGGCAGTGCCGTGGTGGACAACATTTCGCCAACTACTGCCCGGTGGCAGCCCGGCCCTGCGGTTTGATGCGCCCGAAGCCGGTAGCCTGAACATGCTGTGGGCCAACATGGCTTTGCACGAATCAGCCGATCCGCTGGCCTTGCTGGCGCAGTGGCATCGCTTGCTGGCGGTCGATGGTTTTGTGATGTTTTCCTGCCTGGGCCCCGACACGGCGCGTGAAGTGCGCGAGATTTATGAGGCGCTGGGCTGGCCGCCTGCCGGCCACCAGCTCACCGACATGCACGACTGGGGCGACATGCTGGTGCAAACCGGTTTTGCCGAGCCGGTGATGGACATGGAACGCATCACGCTGACGTATGAGACGCCGGCGCGGTTGTTGCATGAGCTGCGCGAGCTTGGCCGCAACTTTCACCCCGGCCGCTTTGGCGCCTTGCGCGGGCGGCAGTGGCAAGCCCGGCTGGAGCACCTGCTGAGCGAGCGCCTGCCGCGCGGGCCGGACGGGCGGTTGCAGCTGACTTTCGAGTTAATTTACGGCCACGCTTTCAAGGCCCGGCCCAAGGTCAAGGTGTCAGCGCTCAGCGCGGTGTCGGTGCAGGACATGCGCAGCATGTTGCAGGACCCGCGCGGGAGGCCCTGAGTCCAGTCAGGCCATCTGCCGGGCGGTTGATTGTGTCTACAATTGTCAGCATTCTTTGGGCATGTTCCCACGCCTTGAAGCGCTTTCCCCTGAGAGCGCTATTTCGCGAGTTATTTGCTGTGTCGAAACCCGACTTTTCTTTTCGCTTTGGCACCCCGCACACGCCGGCCGAATCTGGCTCGCCCGGGGTTCAGTGGCAACTCCGGCGCAATTGCTCGGTCACGCCCGGCCAGCTTTTCAAGCTTTACATCTCCCTGTGTGTGGTCTCAATGGTCATTGCCGCGGCCTTCTGGTTGCAGGGTGCCCATCTGATCTTGCCCTTTGCCTGGCTGGAGCTGATGGCTGTGGGCGCGGCTTTTCTGGTCTACGCCCGCCACGCGCGCGATGGCGAAAAAATAACCCTGCAAGGCCAGCAGTTGGTTGTCGAGCTGGAAACAGCGGGACGCACCGAGCGGGCGGAATTCGCCCGCGAGTGGGTCCGTGTCGAACCCCGTGCCGGTGACGGCTCGCTGATCGAGGTGTCCTGTCAGGGGCGTTCTGTGAGCGTGGGGCGTCATTTGCGCCCTGAGTTGCGCCCGGCGCTGGCCCGTGAGATCCGTTTTGCCCTGCGGGGCGCCTGAAGCCGGGGCTGAAAGCCCGGTGTCATGTTCAGCCTCCAAAATCAGCAAGCTGAGCTAACTTTATAATCCGCAGCTTAATTAGTCCGTAATTGATTCCATAAAAGTAATGACGATGAACGCAAGCAACACCACAAGGCCTGGCATGACACAAGCAGGAGCGATTTTGGAATCGGCAAAGCAGACCCCTCTAGCCCTGTTCTGCAAGGCCTCGACGGCAGCAGCTGTGCTGGTCTCTTCGGCATCCGTCAGCACTGCAGCGCTGGCTGCTGTGAAGGACTTGCCGGGCGGCCCGGGCGTCAACCAGCTCAACCTGCCTGAGCCAATCACCCGCATCGCTGCAGAGCAAATCTGGCTGCACTGGTTCATGATGATCATCTGCGTGGTGATCTTTGTCGCCGTTTTCGGCGTCATGTTTTATTCCATCTGGAAGCACCGCAAGTCGGTCGGCCACAAGGCCGCCAACTTCCATGAGTCCACCGCCGTGGAAATCGCCTGGACAGTGATCCCTTTCCTGATCGTCATCGGCATGGCCCTGCCGGCCACCAAGGTGCTGGTGGCCTCTAAAGACACCACCAACGCTGACCTGACCATCAAGGCCACGGGCATGCAGTGGAAATGGGGCTACGAATACATCAAGGGTGAAGGCGAAGGCATTGGTTTTGTCTCCACGCTGGACTCCACGCACCGCCAGATGTCCAACGACGGCGGTCCTAAAAAGGGCCAGGAAATCGACAACTACCTGCTCAAGGTGGACAACCCGCTGGTGGTGCCCGTCAATCAGAAGGTGCGCATCATCACCACCGCCAACGACGTGATTCACGCTTTTGCCGTGCCGGCTTTCGGCATCAAGCAGGACGCGATCCCCGGTTTTGTGCGCGACACCTGGTTCCGTGCCGAGAAAACCGGTGACTTCTACGGCCAATGCCAGGAACTCTGCGGCAAGGAACACGCTTACATGCCGATCCACGTGAAAGTGGTGACAGCCGAGCAGTACAGCCAGTGGACGGACGCCAAGCTCAAGGAAGCTGCCGCCAAGGCCGATGATCCAAGCAAGGTCTGGACTCAGACCGATCTGGTGGCCCGCGGCGAAAAAGTCTACGCAGCCAATTGCGCGGCCTGCCACCAGGCCAACGGCAAGGGCGCCGGCCCGATCAAACCGCTGGACGGTTCGGCCATTGTGCTGGACAAGGATCACCTCAAGCAGATCACCGTCATGTTGAACGGCGTCAACAACGGTGCCATGCCGGCCTGGAAGCAGCTCAGCGACACCGATCTGGCGGCCGTGGTCACCTACACCAAGAACAACTGGTCCAACAAGACCGGTCAGGTGGTGCAGCCCGCCGAGTTTGTGGCTGCCCGCAAGTAAGCCAGGCATCAGCCATCCAAGTTTTTGCCGGCATGTCCGGCATGCGCAAGATTAAGTTTTCAAAGGAAGCCAGATGAGTGCCGTACTAGACCACCACGATCACGCCCATGACCATGATCACCACGCCCCCACGGGCTGGCGTCGTTGGGTCTATGCGACCAACCACAAGGACATCGGTACTTTGTACCTGTTGTTCGCCTTCACCATGCTCATGGTGGGTGGCATTTTGGCCATGGGTATCCGGGCTGAGCTTTATCAGCCGGGCTTGCAACTGGTCAACCCCGAGCTGTTCAATCAGCTCACCACCATGCACGGCCTGATCATGGTGTTCGGCGCCATCATGCCGGCCTTCGTCGGCTTCGCCAACTGGATGATCCCGCTGCAAATCGGCGCTTCCGACATGGCTTTTGCCCGGATGAACAACTTCAGCTTCTGGCTGATGATCCCGGCCGGCCTGATGCTGATGCTGTCGTTCTTCATGCCTGGCGGCGCACCTGCTGCCGGCTGGACGCTGTACGCACCGCTGACCCTGCAGATGGGCCCCTCCATGGACGCCGGCATTTTTGCCATGCACATCCTGGGTGCCTCTTCGATCATGGGCTCGATCAACATCATCGTCACCATCCTGAACATGCGCGCCCCCGGCATGACCTTGATGAAAATGCCGATGTTCTGCTGGACCTGGCTGATCACCGCCTACCTGCTGATCGCTGTTATGCCTGTGCTGGCCGGTGCCATCACCATGACGCTGACGGACCGCCACTTCGGCACCAGCTTCTTCAACCCCGCCGGCGGCGGTGACCCGGTCATGTACCAGCACATCTTCTGGTTCTTCGGTCACCCCGAGGTGTACATCATGATCTTGCCGGCCTTCGGCATCGTCAGCCAGATCATCCCGGCCTTCGCTCGTAAGCGTCTGTTCGGTTACGCCTCGATGGTTTACGCCACCGGTTCGATCGCCATCCTGAGCTTCGTCGTCTGGGCGCACCACATGTTCACCACCGGCATGCCGGTCACGGGTCAGCTGTTCTTCATGTACTCGACCATGCTGATCGCCATCCCCACGGGTGTGAAGGTCTTCAACTGGATCGCCACCATGTGGAAGGGCTCCATGACCTTTGAGACCCCGATGCTGTTTGCTGTCGGTTTCCTCTTCGTGTTCACCATGGGCGGCTTCACCGGCCTGATCCTGTCGGTCGCACCGATCGACATCCAGCTGCAGGACACCTACTACGTGGTGGCCCACTTCCACTATGTGTTGGTGGCTGGCTCGCTCTATGCCATGTTTGCCGGTTACTACTACTGGTGCCCGAAGTGGACCGGCGTGATGTACAACGAAACACGCGGCAAGATCCACTTCTGGTGGTCGCTGATCGCGTTCAACGTGACCTTCTTCCCGATGCACTTCCTGGGTCTGGCCGGCATGCCACGCCGTTACGCCGATTACCCGATGCAGTTCGCTGACTTCAACGCGATTGCCAGCATTGGCGGCTTTGCCTTCGGCTTGGCACAGGTTTACTTCTTCGTGTTCATCGTCATCCCGACCATGCGCGGCATCGGCCCCAAAGCGTCTGCCAGCCCTTGGGAAGGCGCCGAAGGTCTGGAGTGGGAAGTGCCTTCACCTGCACCGTTCCACACCTTTGAGACACCACCCAAGCTCAACGCCAACGCCACCAAGATCGTTGCCTGAGTGAGCAACGACCATCGAGGCACGCCATGACACCCGAGCAAAAAAAGAACAACCGCCGCCTGGGCCTGATCCTGGCCACTGTGGCGCTGGTGTTTTTTGTCGGGTTCATGGCCCGGTCCATGCTGTTTGGTCGGGCTTGAAAGCCCGCACGCTATGAGCCAGACCCGCGAAAACTCGAAGATGCTGGGCAAGCTGGGTGTCATCGTCCTGGGCATGTTCGCCTTTGGTTATGCGCTGGTGCCTCTGTACAACGCCATCTGCGAGATGACGGGCATCAACATTCTGGCGTTGGGCGACAAGCAGATTCCAGGCGCTTCGTCCTCGCAGGCGGCCAACACGCAAATCGACAAGACCCGCACCATCACGGTCGAGTTCGATGCCAATTCGCGCGGCCCCTGGCACTTCAAGCCGGCTTCGCGCAGCGTTCAGGTGCACCCGGGCGAGCTCACCACGGTGATGTACGAGTTCCAAAACGTGCAAGACCGTGCCATGTCTGCGCAGGCCATTCCAAGTTATGCACCGCGCCAGTCTGCGGCTCATTTCAACAAGCTCGAATGTTTTTGCTTCAACCAGTACACCCTGGCCCCCGGCGAGAAAAAGCAGTGGCCGGTGGCTTTTGTGATTGACACCAAGCTGCCGCGCGACGTGACCACCATCACGCTCTCTTACACCTTCTTTGAGGTGGGTGGCAGGACGCCGGCCGCACCGGCGGGTTATCAGAATATTCCGGCCGTCAAGCCGGTGGCGCTGGCGCCTGCGCAGCCGTTACTGCCTGAAATGCCGGTAGCCAAAGAAGTGGCGCTGTGAGCGAACCGCGTGTTTTGACCGGTTTGTCGCTGTGGCGCACGGTCAAGGCCGTGGCCTGGTCTTTTGTCGGTCTGCGTGCCCGCGGAGATTTTGAGCAGGACGTCAAGCGGCTCAACCCGCTGCACATCATTGCGGTGGCTCTGGTGGGCGTGTTCCTGTTTGTGGGCGCGCTGGTCGGGTTGGTCAATTGGGTGGTGCCGGGCTGAATGGCATTTGGCCGGGCCTTGAGTTTTTAGTCAGTAGAAAAATTTAGAGAATCTAGAAGAGAACAGAGGAATAGAGATGTCTTCAGCAACAAACGGGGCTACCCCTTACTACTTTGTGCCGGGCCCTTCCCGCCACCCTTTCATGGCCGCCCTGGGCTTGTTTTTTGTGATTCTGGGTGCGGGCCAGTGGGTCAACGGCGTAGGCTGGGGCGCTTATTCGCTGGCCTTCGGCCTGGTCTTCTGGCTCGGCGTGCTGTACCAGTGGTTCAGCGAGGCTGTGGCCGAGAGCGAAGGCGGCATGTACGGTCGCAAGATCGACATGTCCTTTCGCTGGAGCATGAGCTGGTTCATCTTTTCTGAAGTGATGTTCTTTGGTGCTTTTTTCACAGCGCTCTGGTGGGCCCGATCACACTCGGTGCCGGAGCTCGGCAACCTCGAAAACGCACTGCTCTGGCCTGATTTCAAGGCCGTCTGGCCCAGCGTGGCCGCGGGCATGACCGCTTCGCCGGCCGGCATCGTCGAGCCCTTCAGCACCGTTGGCCCCTTCTGGTTGCCGACCATCAACACCGCCTTGTTGTTGACTTCCGGCGTGACGTTGACGATTGCCCACCACGCGCTGCGTGAAGGCCACCGCGCCCGCACGCTGAACTACATGTGGGCGACTGTGCTGCTGGGGGTGATTTTCCTGGGTGTGCAGGGTTACGAATACGCCCACCTGTACGGTGATCTCAACCTCAAGTTGACATCCGGTGTGTACGGCTCCACTTTCTACATGCTGACCGGTTTCCACGGTTTCCACGTGTTCGTCGGCATGCTGATGCTGCTGTTCATCACGCTGCGTCTGCGCAAGGGCCACTTCACGGCAGAGAGCCACTTTGGTTTTGAAGGTGCCGCCTGGTACTGGCACTTTGTGGACGTGGTCTGGCTGGGTCTTTACATTCTGGTTTACTGGCTTTAAGCGCTTGCAGCGGGCCTCCGCGGCGCCCGCAAGCACCCAAAAAGGCCGCTTGAGAGCGGCCTTTTTTGTGCCCCTGGGGGCTACGGATAAGTGAAGGCGTGCTCAACGCCCGGCGGGCAGCCCGGTGGGTTGGATGTAGCCCAGTTTCCAGGCCGCCAGAACGCAGACGAACAGCAGCACTGAGAACCCGACCCGGAAAGCCAGCGCGCGCGCCATGTGGCTGGTTTTGGCTTTGCCGTTGGTGCCGTCCTTCATCATGAAGTACAGGGCCGAGGCGAGGCTGCCGAGGATGGCGATGAAAGCAAATGCAATAAGGTAAGACATGATTGTGATTATCCGTCCATGACCGCATTCACCCAACGTGGCCGGTTTTGGGTCGTCTCGGTGGCTGCCCTGCTGACCGTGGCGCTGACATTTTCGCTGGGCCAGTGGCAACTAGGGCGTGCGGCGCAAAAAAAGGCATTGCAGGCTTCGCTCGACCAGAAAAGCCAAGTTCCGCCATTTGGGAACGCCGGGCTGGCTGCTTTGGCCGTGCTGAACCCGCCAGCGCTGGTGGCCCTGAGCGACCGCCGGGTGGACATCACGGGCCATTGGCAGGCCGCGCAAACCGTGTACCTGGACAACCGCCCCATGAACGGCCGGCCGGGCTTTTGGGTGATGACGCCATTGCAACTCAGCGGCACCGACAAAGTTGTGCTGGTGCAGCGGGGCTGGATCCCGCGCGATTTTGTCGACCGCAGCCGGTTGGCGCCTGTCGAAACCAGCGCACAAGAAGTGCGCTTGCAGGGCCGAATGGCCCCCGCGCCGGCCAAGTTATATGCCTTCAAGGGAGCCGATACCGGGCTCATCCGGCAAAATCTGGACATCGGCGTTTTAGCTGCTGAGACCGGCCTGCCCCTGTTGCCGGTGCTGGTGCTGCAAACCGGACCGGCCAGTGAGGGCTTGCAGCGTGAATGGGCCGCGCCCAACACCGGCATCGACAAGCATCACGGCTATGCCTTTCAGTGGTTTGGCTTGTCGGCCCTGGTGCTGAGTTTGTATGTCTGGTTCCAATGCATCGTGCCCTTGCGCCGGCGATCCAAAGCCCTTTGATTGTTTTTTCTATCCTTTTCGTCTGCTGAACCACCATGTCCCTTGAGTCCTCGACCCCCGCAGCACAGCGCCAACCGTCCCGTCAGGACCAGCCGCTGGGCCTGACGGTGCATGACATGCCCGCCGTCAGCCCTGCGGCCCCTACCCAGGCCGGCCGCTGGAAGATGCTGGCCATCTTGCTGGTGTGTGCCTCGCCGGTGATCGCCTCTTACCTGATGTATTACGTGGTGCGGCCCGAAGGCCGGCGCAACTACGGCGAACTCATCAACCCGCAGCGGCCGCTGCCCAATTTCACGGCGGCGTCACCTGACGGCCGCCCGCTGCCCATGACAGCGCTGAAGGACCAGTGGTTGCTGGTGAGTGTGGCCGGCGGCGCTTGCGACGCGCAGTGCCAGCAAAACCTGTATTTCCAACGCCAGTTGCGCGAGTCCCTGGGCAGGGAAAAAGAGCGCCTGGACCGGCTGGTGCTGCTGACCGACGATGCGCCGCTGCCGGCAGCCTTGGCCCCTGCGATCAAAGACGCC
>Ga0209246_10000617_pt1 | contig 14916 bp, 21 predicted proteins | sample LauGreSpBDMM15SN_2_FD_187560 | JGI IMG/M metagenome (GOLD analysis project Ga0209246, IMG submission 187560) | Freshwater lake microbial communities from Lake Michigan, USA - Sp13.BD.MM15.SN (SPAdes) (version 2) | ecosystem: Environmental > Aquatic > Freshwater > Lake | place: Lake Michigan...
AATAAAAGTTTATTTAGGTTAGAACTTTTGAACCTTGAACTAAAACACGAAATAGAAATGTTAAGAAAAGAAATACAATTTAAAGACGTTACGTTATGAAAAGTCTTCGTGTTTTAATAGCTTGTGAAGAAAGTCAAGCGGTTACTAAAGAATTTCGTAAATTAGGACACGAAGCATTTAGCTGTGATTTGTTGCCGTGTAGTGGGGGTCACCCAGAATGGCACTATCAAACAAATGTTTTTGATGTAATTAATGAAGGTTGGGATATTATGGTAGCTCACCCACCTTGCACTTATTTAGCGGTCAGCGGTGCGGGTTGGTTATACAATAAAGACAAATCCAGGAACGAAGAGCGTTACCAAAATCAAATGCAAGGTCTTGAATTTGTACACAAATTAATGTATGCTAAAATAGATAGGATTGCAATTGAAAACCCTATTTCAGTAATTTCTACTTATATAAGAGAACCCGACCAAATAGTACACCCGTGGCAATTTGGAGACGAAGCAACAAAATCAACTTGTTTATGGCTTAAAAACTTACCCTTATTACAGCCTACTAAAATAGTTGGTAAGGGTGAAGTATTTGAATGGGTAGACAAAAAAACGGGTAAGAAAAAAAGTCAAGGTTTATGGTATTATAATGCATTAACACAAACCAAAACACCTGAAGAAAGACGAACACTAAGAAGTAAAACTTTTCCCGGTATGGCAGAAGCAATGGCAAAACAATGGAGTAACATAGAAAAAGTAGGTATACAAAAAACAATATTCGATTATGATATGTAAATATGGATTTTATACTTGCATTAATTGCAATGAAAAAATGTGTGAAACTTGTGATGAAGGCGATAACTATGAATTAAAAGAAGAAAGTGATGAGGTGTAAAAACTGCAAAGAAACCTTTGAACCTGTAAAGTTCTTACAAAAGTACTGCTTTAAAGACGCTTGTGTTCGTGTTTTCGTAGAAGAAGCTAAGGTTAAAACTTGGAAAAAGACGAAGGCTAAAATGAAAGATGACCTAATGACTTTACAAGACTACCTAAAAATAGCGCAACAAATATTTAACAAGTATATAAGACTAAGGGACAAAGGCAACGTGTGTATAAGCTGCGGAAAACCACCTAAAAAAGAAAACGCGGGACACTATTTAAACGCAAATAACCACTACAACGTAAGATTTGACGAAAGGAATGTAAACTTACAATGTGAACACTGCAATACGTTCCTGAGTGGCAACCTAATAAACTACCGTGCTAACTTAATTAAGAAAATAGGCGAAGACGAACTAACAAAATTAGAAGCCGAAGCTAACGAAACACGAAAGTTTACTATCCAGGAACTAAAAGAAATAATAGAAACCTATAAGAAAAAAGTAAAAGAATATGAATGAAGGCGAACTTTTACAATTTTTAAAGGATAACTACATAGCAGACTTAAAACCTTCCGAAGACAAGTTTAGTAGATGGGACTGCACAAGCGACAAATACAAATATCGAATCGAACTAAAATGTAGGAACAAGCACTACACCGAATTGATCTTAGAAAAAGACAAATACTTCGCTTTAATAAATTCTTACATAAACACGAACTACAAACCATTATACATAAATTCAACACCTGAAGGGATCTATGTATTTGATTTATCTATAATAGAACCTAATTTTATTACTGATAATAGAATGCCTAAGACTACTGAGTTTGAACAAAACCATAGAACTACAAAGACCTACGCACTTATTTCTATACTTGAAGCAAAAAAAATAAAATAAATAGGTGTATATTAAAATATAATGATTAGATTTGCTTATAATTAAAACAATTTATTATGAAACATTTATTTAAAGCGTTGGCATCGTTCCAACAAGAAGTGCCAGTAGTACACAAGGCAACACAAGGTTACGGGTATTCATACGCTGACTTACCGAAAATCTTTGAAGTGATTAACCCGTTATTACAAAAACACGGATTAGGCTTTACGCAGTTAATCAATACTAACGAAGAGCGTCACTACTTAGTAACAATACTTTTCCACGTTGAAAGCGGTGAAAGTTTAGAAAGCAGTACGTTAATTCCTTACGTTCAGTTAAAAGGTATGAATGACTTTCAGTCTTTTGGTAGTGGTGTAACATACTTTCGTAGGTATGCGTTAAGTTCTGCTTTAGGACTTGTAACGGACAAAGACACGGATGCAGGAGGCGAACAGGTAAAGGTAGAAAAACACGAACCTAAACAAAAGAAAAATAAAATTGACGATGTACGTTTTTCTAAAGCTATTGAAGCAATTAAGAACGGTGAATATGACATAGACCAACTTATAGAAAAGTTTGACTTAGACGCATCCCAACTGGCAACAATAACTAAGTTATGAAAATACGCGCATCACAAATAGGCAAACTAATGGCTACTCCCCGCAGTAAAGGGGAGAGCCTTTCGCAGACTGCTAAGACTTACATTCAGGAACTTGTTTTAGAACACACCTACGGCATACGCAAAGATTTTTGGAGCAGGTACACGGACAAAGGAAATCAAGTAGAAGACGACGCTATAAGTTTTGTCAACGAAGTGTTAGAATTAGGCTTTATTTACAAGAACGAAGAACGCTTTGAAAACGACTATATAACGGGTGTACCTGACGTAAACACGAAAGAAATACTTTTAGACGTAAAATGTTCTTGGGATGCTACTACGTTTCCGTTTTTCGATAGCGAAATACCTAACAAAGATTACTACTACCAACTGCAAGGTTATATGTGGCTAACGGGTAAAACCGAATCTTTACTTTGTTATTGCTTAATGAACACACCTTTTGAAATAGTAGAAGACGAAGTAAGGCGTGAACATTGGAGACTTCAAAAAATAGAAGAAGACGTTGAGGTTCGGGAGTTCGTACAAAAGAAGCATAACTTCGACCACATACATAATGAAAGACGAATCAAAGTATTTAAAGTAGAACGTGATGAAACGGTAATATGGCAAATACAAGAGAAAATAGAGTTAGCACGAGAATACTACAATCAAATAATACAAACAATCTAAATAAATATAAAATGGAAACAAAAGTAAACAGCGGTGCAATTTTCAAGAACGAAAACAAAAAAGCGGAAAACCACCCCGACTACCGAGGAACTATTAACGTAGACGGACAAGACAAAGAAATAGCGTTATGGGTTAAACAAAGTGCTAAAGGTGTAAGTTATTTTTCTGCAAAGATTTCTGAGCCTTACAAAAAAGCGGAACAACCTATACAAGCTACGGGCAAATGGATTAAGCCTGAAGAAACAAATGACTTACCTTTTTAATTATGTACATAGATGACTACACGTTACGAAGGCTTCTAACGGAGTTACTGCGTAGAAAAACACGAAACCAAATAGTACAAGAAATAAAGCTAAGAGGGGATAAGTTTCACCAGTACAACTTAGATAAGTTCTTAGAAGGAAAAGACGTAAGTTTAACCACCTTACAAAAAATAGACAAATACGTTTGTAAGCAATATTACCTAGACGGTAGAAGCCCACTTTTATAGTGGGTTTTTTGTTAACAACTATTTGTTTATAATTACGTCTATTGTATGTTTAAAAATTAATCATACATTTGTTTATATGAAATGGCTAGGAATAGTTGCTAAACACCATAAAGAATACGTAAGTATAGTAAATGGCTTTGGTGAACACTTCTACGCTGAAGACATAGTACAGGAAACATACCTACGAATTTTAAAGTACTGCAAACCCGAAGCAATAATAACAAATGGCAACGTAAATAAAAGTTACGTTTATTTTGTTTTACGGAATATGTACATAGACTTTGAAAAATACAAAGCAAAGCACCCGAAGGTAAGCATAGAAGAAATAGGGCAATTAGAATGCGATCCGTACTGCGTAGAAAAACACGAATGCTACGAAGAAATAATAAGACTAATAAACAACGAAGTAGAAGGATGGCATTGGTACGACAAAATGCTTTTTGACTTATACAAGAAAACTGGCAAGTCTATACGTGAACTAAGCAAAGAAACTACTATAAGTACTAAGTCTATATTTCAAACCTTAAAGCATTGCAAGGAACGCTTAAAAGAAAATGTAGGTGAAGACTACGAAGACTATAAAAACAAAGACTACGAATTAATATTAAAAAAATGGCAAGAAGAAAAAAACAAGCTGAAGGGCTTGGCGACAGCATCGAACAAATATTAGAAGTTACTGGTGTTGCTAAATTAGCGAAGTGGGTAATGGGTGAAGACTGCGGTTGTGATGAACGCAAGGAGAAGTTAAACAAACTTTTTCCGTATGTAAAACCTGAATGTTTACAAGAAGACGAATACCAATATTTGGTATGGTGGTTTAGCGAAACACGAAACCAACTAAAACCAAGTGAACAAAGAGAACTAATAAAAATATACAATAGAGTATTTAAAAAGAAACAGCAACCTACAAGCTGCGGAAGTTGTTTACGTGATATGTTGTTAAAATTAAAAACTTTACACGATGAGTACGGAAAATAAATATTACTTAATAGACTACGGCAAAGACGTAAAAGAATACGCTGAGTTAATGAAGCGCACTTTAGAAAAAAAGAAGTGCCATATAATGTATTTACAAACCGAGTGCGACAATTTCTTAGGAGTAGAAGAACTAACGGAAGACGAATTTTTAAACTACTTTAAACAAGCCAGTGATGCAAATAGTTAAAGTAAAAGACGAAACTAAAACCAATAAGAAAAAAAATAATAGTTAATTTCTTTTAAATTATGGACAATAGAAAAAATAACGGTGGACATTCTACTAAAAGTCAAGGAGCGGACAAACGAAAGAACGAATATAGAAACGCTTTAGAACTTGCTGCTTCAGTAGAAAACGTAGTAGAAGTTTTAAAGACGGTATACGACAAAGCCGTTAATAAACAAGATATGTCAGCGGCAAAACTATATTTAGAATATTACTTAGGCAAACCAAAAGAAAGCGTAGACATACACACTTCGGGTGATAGTGTAGTAAGTTTTAACGAAATCTTAAGGGCTATAAAAAGTGATAACGATAAATGACAAATATTTAGTATTAGATAACGACACGCGGTACTTTATTTGTACAGGTGGTCGTGGTTCGGGTAAGTCTTTTTCTATTGGACTACTTCTTTGTCTTATGACATTTGAACCTAAGCACGTTATTTTATTTACACGTTATACTTTGCGTTCTGCTAGTATATCTATTATACCTGAGTTCTTAGAAAAAATAGAATTGTTAGGAATACAAGAAGACTTCTACATAACAAAAGACGAAATAATAAATAAGAAGTCAGGAAGTAGAATATTGTTTAGAGGTATTAAAACAAGTTCAGGTGACCAAACCGCTAACTTAAAATCTTTACAAGGTGTTACAACGTGGGTACTAGACGAAGCTGAAGAACTAACTGACGAAGAAACCTTTGATAAAATAGATCTGTCTGTAAGATCAAAAGATACACAAAACAGGGTTATAATGATTATGAACCCGTCTACTAAAGAACATTGGATATACCAACGCTTTTTTGAATCTAAAGGAATGCAAGACGGCAAGAACCTACAAAAACACGATACTACATACATACACACTACTTATTTAGATAACAAAGAAAATTTAAGTAGTAGCTACATAAACCAATTAGAAAACATTAGACTACGAAGACCTGAAAAGTACAAACACCAAATACTAGGGGGTTGGTTAGACAAAGCGGAAGGTGTTGTATTTTCTAACTGGCAAATGGGTTCTTTTCAGCAAGTTTCTAAAAGTGTATTTGGTCAAGACTTTGGGTTTAGTGCAGACCCTACTACATTAGTAGAAACTTCTATAGACAAAACGAATAAAAGAATATACCTAAAGTTACATTACTACAAGCAAGGTTTAACGACTTCGCAAATATCAGACTTAAACAAACGATTTGCAAAAGACAATCTAATTGTAGCGGACAGCGCAGAACCTAGACTTATAACAGAACTAAAAGTAAACAACAATATAGTAGCAGCTATTAAAGGTCAAGGTTCGGTAACTTACGGCATAGCACTACTACAAGACTTTGACTTAATAGTAGACCCTGAAAGCACGGAACTAATAAAAGAACTTAATAACTATTGTTGGTTAGAAAAAAAGTCTGCCACACCTATAGACGCACACAATCACGCTTTAGACGCTATACGATACGCGGTAAGCTATCAATTAGAAAACCCAACTAGAGGACAATACTTTATAAAATGAACGATCCTGAAATAAACAAAGCTATAGTCTTAGTTGAAAGTTATATCTACGAAAAGACGAACAAAAAACTTAAGATAGTATTCGACAATCCTAACAGGATGATGTACCATATTAAAATGCTATTCGAAGCGTATTCGGTAGCACTTGCTTACTACAATAACAAAAAATAAAGTTATACATATATGAAGGTTAAAATAAACATACCGACAAGTCTAGACGAAATACCTTTAAAACGTTACCAAGACTTTTTAAAAGTACAAAGCACGTCTAACGATGAAGAATTTGTAGCGCAGAAAATGATTGAAATATTTTGCGGTGTAGATTTAAAAGACGTGGTAAAAATTAAGGTAACGGACTTAAACGACTTAATACAACACTTTACTAAATTGTTCAGCGAAAAACCTAAGTTAAAGCAAACCTTTGTAATGGGTAGCTATGAGTTTGGGTTTATACCTAACCTAGAAGAAATTACTTTTGGTGAATACGTAGACTTAGACGCACACGTTCAAAACTGGAGTAGCTACCATAAAGCTATGGCAGTACTTTATAGACCTATAAAAACACGAACTAAGAACGGTTACGAAATATTAGACTACGAACCAAACGTAGCATTTCAAGACTTAATGCAGTACGCACCTTTGTCAGTAGCAATTAGCGCAACGCTTTTTTTTTGGAATTTAGAAAAAGAATTGTTAGTAGCTACAATGAGTTATTTACAACGCGAGACGAAGAAGAACAAAATAACTTCAGCGACTTTACCGAACGAGGACAATTCAACAAAACTTGGGGGTGGTATGGAAGCATATATGCAATCGCTAAAGGAGATGCTACAAAGTTTGACGAAGTCACTAGACTACGACTTACTAAATGTCTTACCTATCTCACCTTTGAAAAACAAAAGAACCAAATCGAACACAACGAACTTAGAAAACAATATAGACAATGACGGGGTACTACAACTTATTAACTAAAATAAAAGCACACTTTGATAGTGATGCGTTAGTAAACACGGTTACGCAGGGTGACATATTTGAAGTTGACTTAAACAAGCAGACTATTTTTCCTTTAGTACATATAATTGTAAACAGCGTTCAGTTTGTAAATAACGTACAACAAGCAAACGTTAGTATAATGGCTATGGACATAGTAGACATATCAAAAGACGAAACAACTTCTTTATTTGAAGGCAACGATAACGAACTAGACGTACTTAATACGCAACTAGCAATATTAAACAGGGTGTACGAAATGCTAAGACGTGGTGACTTGTACGACGATAGCTTTCAAGTTACTGGAAGTCCTAACTGCGAACCTTTTATAGATAGGTTTGAAAACAAGTTAGCGGGGTGGACTATGACATTTGATGTATTGTTTCCTAACGATATGACAATATGTTAAAAACCGTTCAGCAGTCTTTAAACGAATTTCGTGATCACGTAATAAGCGAGGCAAAAAGAAACGCACCTAAAAGTTTAGGCAACCTACAAAATTCTATAAAGGGGTATGTTAAGGAAAGTCCGAATTCTATACAAGTGTCTTTTGAGATGTCTGAATACGGTTGGTATCAAAACGAAGGTGTGCGAGGTGCTAACCCAAGTAACGTAAGTCCCAACGCAAAGATAAAAGGACAACAGGCACCAAATAGTAGGTTTAAGTTTGGTAGTGGTTCAAAGCGTGGCACCTGGGGAACGTTTGTTAACAGCATAGAAACGTGGGCAAAAAGACGAAACATAAGATTTAGGGATGCAAAGGGAAAATACGCAAAAGGAAACTATAAGTCTTTAGCGTATGTAATAGCGCGTAACATATATTCGCGTGGTATAAAGCCAAGTTTATTTTTTACGAAACCTTTTGAAGCTGCTTTTAAAAGACTACCTGACACGCTTGTAGAAAAATACGGACTAGAAGCCGAAGAACTATTCACACAAATACTAAACGAAAACTTTAAAAAATAATAAGATGGGCATATTCGCACGTTCACCGTACATAATTACAATAAATTCTTCAGGACAAGAAGGCAGTAAGGTAGAACTATTTATATGGAATGGTACGGGTTCAGCACCCGCAACACCGCAGTATACATTAAGTAAATTAATACCCGCTACTAACAACTTAAACACGTACTATAATATAAGTCCTTACATACGCGAGTACATAACGTGGAACGTAAGACAAACACCGTATAGTACATATAGCGCAAGTCAAACTACCCAGTGGTGTAACGTACAAGTAAAACGCTATAAACTAGACGCGCACGTTTACACGTTATTAGACACTACTACTTATAAAGGTTTTGACGGCTTTGGTTATTACGAAGAAGGTTATAACCCTACGTTGACTGATGACATACTACACGAAGAAGGCACGTATGTATATGCTTACGATAGCAACTTCGACCCAAGTACAAACGCAGATTATAGAGGCGGTTTTATTATGGTGCAGTCAGGAACTTCATACAAAGCAAAGTACACGAATTTAGTAACGGGTGCAACGCATACACAAAACTTAACTAACAACCAACTAACAGACGTAATGCGGTTGTATGTAAGTTACTACGATGACGGTAACAAATTAGAAATACTTGACACAGGTAACGCGGTACTATGGACAGGAATATTTAAACCTTACATAAATTGCAAGTATGTACCCGTAGTTTGTGACTTTGTAAATAAGTATGGCTGTTGGCAACGCACTTGGTTTTTTGCTGTAAACAATAACACGTTTAGCTTTGAAAACACGGAATATAATACTATGCAATCTTCTTTTTCTGATTACAATGTTTTAGAAGGACAAAGAAAAATGTTTAACACTAACGGTAAAAAGTCTATTAAGGTAAACACGGACTGGGTAGCTGAAGAATACAACGACTTACTAAAGCAATTAATGCTAAGTGAAAAAATACTTATTAACAATTACCCTGCAAAACTTAACACGAAGTCAACCGAGTTATTTCAAAGCATAAATACAAAAATGATTAACTACCAATTAGAGTTCGAGTTTGCTTACGATGTTATAAATAGTGTAGTATAATGAAAAGACGAATACAAGTTTTTATAGAACCAGTAATAGACAGCGGTGACTACTTGCAGTTAGAACTATTTAACGACGAACAAATAGTAGTAAATAGCAGCGTACAAAACATTTCTGACATTAGCAAAGTATATACGGACTTTTCGCAAAGTTTTACCGTTCCTGCTACAACTATAAACAACGCTATATTTAAGCACTTTTACCAAAGCGACATAGGAGAAATAAACACGGCAAATAGTTTAGTAGACCATAACCAAAGACGAAAAGCATACATTGAAATAGACCTAACACCTTTTAGACGCGGTAAGATTAGTTTAGAAAAGTCAAACATAAAAAACGGACAAGCTGAAAGCTACACTATAACCTTCTACGGTGACATTAGAGCGTTAAAAGATGCGTTTGGAGAACAGAAGTTAAGCGACCTAGATTTAAGTTCGTTAGAGTTCGCTTTTACAGGTGCAGAAGTATTAGACAGAATTACGGACTTAGCTACGGACTACGATGTTCGTTACCCTTTAATAGCAAATGATAGACTTTGGACTTACCACACTGGCGCTGGTGAAGACATTACAAATACAGCACACGCAATTCAATACGATGAGTTATTCCCTGCTGTAAAGATTAGTAAAATATTTGAAACTATAGAGGCGCAGTACGGGTTAACTTTTACAGGTACTTTTTTAGATGACCCGAAGTTTACAAATGTTTTTTTAGTAGGTAAAAACGCTATTGAGTATCTTTTTATTACTGAAGCTACAGACGTAGACTTTAGTACTAAAGTTGATTTTGATAGTTTTGACTGGTCTAACGTCAGTTCACAAAGCGCGGGTGACTTTGTAGATTTAGCAAATAACACTATTAACTTACAAGAGTTTGGTTCAGCTATAACTAACCACTTAATAGGTTTAAGAGTAACTTCATTAAGTGCAGCCGGTACTGTATATATTGATGTATACCAAGACGGTAACTTATTTCAAACGCTAGAAACGTCTACACCAATCACGCTAAACGATATTGTATTTCAAAACACTAGTGGACTAAACACAAATATTACTTTTCAGTTACGCGCTACAAATAGTATGAACGTAGGGTTAAGGATTTTTTATAAAATTGTAGCTATTTATAATGGTTCACAAACTATTTCTATGTCTACGATAGAAACGAATACAACGGCATTAAGCGGTAACGTAAGTTTAAACCAAACGCTACCCGAAATGAAAGTAGCGGATTTCTTTTCAGGTGTGTTAAAGCAGTTTAACGCTACGTGTGTAGGTGTTAGCGAAAACGTTTTTGAAGTTTTACCATTAGACGAATGGTATGCAAAAGGCGCTTTAGTTGACGTAACTGAATACACGATTATAGATAGCATAGACGTAGAACGAATTAAGCTATATAAAAAGATTTCTTTTAAATACCAAGAAGGCGAAAGTTTTGTAAACAAAGACTATTTTAAAATAACAAACCAACACTACGGAAACGTAGAATATCAATACGCGTATGACGGTGACGAATACATAATAGAAAGTCCGTTTGAGAATTTACTATTTACTCGTGCTTTAGACAATATGGGGGACTACGCTATATTAGGTTATTTCTTAAACGAAACTTACCAAGCTTATACACCTAAACCTACTTTGCTTTATTTGTATGGCGAAAGTGATGCTTTAGTACACGACATTAAATTTTACAACGGAAGCGGTCACGATAACATTTCTAGCTACGCTTTATTTGGTCAAGACTTCAGCTATCAAAACACGAAATATAGTTTAAACTTTGGCGCAGACAATTCTATAATACACAATGAAACAATACAAAACGGTTTATTTGCTACATATTATTTTCCTTACCTAAGCAACCTATTTAACTTAAAGAATAGACTAATAAGCGTAAAAACAAACCTGCCAATAAGTTTACTTACTGGACTAAGAATAAACGATAGAATAATAATAAGGGACAAAAGGTATATTATAAACGAAATGAAGTCTAATTTAACAACGGGTGACGTAGACTTTACTTTGTATTTAGACTTTAGACCTGTTTCAGGTGGTTTACTAAACGGTGGTAGACCAATAGAACTAGACGAAAGCGCACAATGCGTAGACGTAAGGGTAGACCTACCAAACAATGCTATACAAGCTGACTTAACGTGTGTTACTGCGGGTGTAACAATAACACCTAGTACGTTAACCGCTGACGGTGTAGTAGAAATATGCGTACCTGCAAACCCTAACACTAGAACGCAGTTAATAACCGAAGAACGCTTTGACTTTATTACTGAAGAATTTGAAAACATAATAACCGAAGAGAGCCAAACGCAAGTAATTACGGTTGTAGTTACGTATACTTTTTGGAACGGCACACAAGCCAACAACCTTATAATTTTACAAATATGATTAAGAACATTATAGCTATGTTACAATTAGATGACTTTTACAACGAGTCCGAAAACATACAAATAGCAAAGGGTTTATATTCTATGCCTACCGACATAAAAGGAATATGGAAAGTTGAAAAAAGACGAAGAAACTTAAAAATACAACAGCGAGATGGCAGAAAAACGGACAATTGAATTAGAAATAAAAGAAAACTTTAAACAAGTTGAAAAAGATTTAAATTCTTTAGACAAAGCTTTAGATAATACAGCAAATTCGGCAAGGGACGTAAACAGATCTTTTGAAGATGTCTATGGCGATTTACAACCGTTAACCACTCGAATGGGTGAAGCTGAAGATAGACTTTATGAACTTGCGGCTGCTGGGGATTACACCTCTAACGAATATAAAAACTTATTAAATACAGTAGGTGAATATCGAAAAGTACAAATTAATACTGATTTAGCAGTTGACGCAGCTTCAATGACGCTTTCTCAAAAATTAGGCGGTGCTTTAGGTGGTGTTGCTTCAGGCTTTGAGTTGGCTCAAGGTTCTATGGCATTGTTTGGTGTTGAAGGTGAAAATGTACAAGCCGCTTTATTGAAAGTGCAGAGTGCAATGGCTTTATCTCAAGGGTTACAAGGACTCAAAGAGGCTAAAACTTCTTTTATAGCGTTAGGAGATGATGCTAAAAAAACCGCATTAGGTCAACGCTTACTAACTGCTGCTACTGCTGCTTATAATTTTGTAACTACAGCAACGACAAAGGGTTTAAAACTATTTAGAATAGCGTTAATATCTACTGGTGTAGGTGCTTTAATTGTGGGTGTAGGTTTGTTAGTTGCTAACTTTGACAAATTACTAAATGTTTTTACCCCTGTTATAGACGGTTTAAAAAATATAGGTGATGCGATTGGATTGACGGATTTTGCTGGTAAGGAACGTGCAAAAAACGAAAGCCAAAGATACGCGGAAGAAGCTAAAAGAATACAAAAAATAAAAGAAGCAAAAGAAAACGCTTTTAACAAAGAACAAAAAGCAATAGATAGACTAATAGCTGTTAGAAGTGCTGAGGGTAAATCTGTTGATGCTTTGACAAAACAAAAAGTTTCAGGTTCTATTGCTTACCAAAAGGAACTACAAAAAGAACTACAAGCTACCCTAGATGCGCTTGAAGTAAATATATTACAGTTTGACCAATCTACTAAATCAGGTAGGTTTTTTGCAAATGTTGCTCAAGAAAAAATTGATATAGTAAAAGCAAAAAATAAAGAGGCTGTAAATAGCATTCTTGACTCAGAGAATGAGTTAAAAATTATAGACATAAATGCTAAAAAAGATGCTAAGGATAGGAATAAAACAGCTGTAGACAATGCTAAACAAACTGCACAAGATTTAAGAAATTTAAAAAGGCAAATACAAGACGAAGAAATAAAAGCTATTGAAGACGTTAACCAAAGAGAACAAACACAGCTTATAGTTAGTGCGCAAAGACGAATAGAAGACTTATCCTTAACGGCAAAAGACAAAAAGAAAAACGCAGAGTTAATACTTGAAATACAAAACAACTTAAACAAAGACCTTGAAAAGTCAGACGAAGCATTTTATGCAGCGCAACGTAAAGCACAACAAGACGCTAACAATAATAAAATACGTTTACAACGGGAGTTTGACAATATTATAGAAGCACTTGCAGAACAGAATTTTCAAAACACACTAACAGAAGAACAACGCGAAATACAAGCCGTCAACGACAAGTACTTTGAACTACAAACTTTAGCTGCGGGTAACGCTGAACAATTAGCAATAATCGAACAAGCAAAAGCAAACGAACTAGGTGCTATTGAAAAAAAGGCTAACGAAAAGTCAGTTGCAGAAGCAAGAGCAGTAGCAGAACAAAAAGCGGCTATTCAACAACAAGGACTAGACACGGCTTTACAAGGTGTTCAGTTAATCAGAGGGTTATTTGAAAAGTCTAAGGGTGTGCAAAAAGCAGCGGTTATTGCTGAAAGTGCAATTGGTATAGCTAAAATGATTATTTCAAATAAGTTAGCCAATGCGGGAGCGTTAGCAACGCCACAAGCAATCGCATCTAGTGGTGCAGCAGCCTTACCCGTAATAGCACTTAACAATATTTCAACAGGAATAGGAATAGCGGCTAACATTGCCGCAACTGCTAAAGCGTTAAAGTCTTTAGGCGGTGGTTCAGCGCCAAGCGCTCCCGCTAGTGGTGGAGGTGGTGGTGGAGGCGGTGCTTCTACTACACCACAATTTAACACGATAGGTTCTAGCGGTGTAAACCAATTAGCACAACTTCAACAACAACCAGTACAAGCGTATGTAGTAAGCGGTGATGTAACAAGCGCACAAAGTTTAGACAGAAACCGAATACAAAACGCAACGCTTTAACCATTTTTAAGTTATAAGATTATGAATATTATTGAACTAATAATAGACGAAAAAGACCAAGACGCTGGTATTACTGCCGTGTCGGTTGTAAATTCACCCGCTATAGAAGAAAACTTTATAGCGTTAAAAAAACACGAACTAGAACTTAAAGAAGTAAGCGAAGAAAAACGCATACTAATGGGTGCAGCTTTAATACCTAACAAACAAATCTACCGTCAAAACGGAAAAGAAGAATACTACATTTACTTTAGTGAAAAGACGGTACGTCAGGCAAGTGAATTATTCTTAATGCGTGGTAATCAAAACAACGCTACCTACGAACACAAGCAAGAATTAAACGGAATGTCAGTAGTTGAAAGTTGGATAATAGAAGACGAAAAGACGGACAAAAGCAAACTATACGACTTTAACTTACCAAAAGGAACTTGGATGATTTCAATGAAGGTAAACAACGATGACGTATGGAAGGATGTAAAAGCGGGTAAGGTAAAAGGTTTTTCAATAGAAGGCTATTTTGCTGACAAGTACGAAATGAGTTTAGAGAATAAAAACAAAGAAGAAATAATTAATAAACTAAAAGGTTTACTAGAATTAGAAACTTATAACGACTACCCAAAAGAAGCAACTGAAAACGCTAAAATAGCTTTACGTTATGCTAGAGAAAACGGTTGGGGTGATTGCGGAACACCAGTAGGAAAAGCAAGGGCAAACCAATTAGCAAACGGAGAAAATATAAGTCGAGAAACTATTGCACGAATGGCAAGTTTTGAAAGGCAACGTGAAAATTCACAAAAAGAATTAGGTGACGGGTGTGGTCGTTTAATGTGGTTAGCTTGGGGTGGTGACGCAGGTGTAGAATGGGCGCAAAAAAA
>Ga0209246_10000618_pt1 | contig 14914 bp, 10 predicted proteins | sample LauGreSpBDMM15SN_2_FD_187560 | JGI IMG/M metagenome (GOLD analysis project Ga0209246, IMG submission 187560) | Freshwater lake microbial communities from Lake Michigan, USA - Sp13.BD.MM15.SN (SPAdes) (version 2) | ecosystem: Environmental > Aquatic > Freshwater > Lake | place: Lake Michigan...
AAATATTTGCCGAACCATCAAAACTTGTTAATGTAGCTGTGGCATCGCCTGTTAAGCTTAAGTTGCGTGGGGTTAAAAGTCGTGTGGCGGTAGCTGAATTGCCAACTACGTTACCAGTTACGTTACCTGTAACATTACCGGTTACGTTACCGGTTAAGTTACCAGTTACATCGCCAGTTACATCGCCTGTTACATCGCCTGTTAAGTTACCAGTTACGTTACCAGTTACATCACCAGTTAATGCACCAAGAAAACCTGTTGTTGCTGTAATGGTTGTTCCCCGAACTGTACTAGCAGTAGTTGCACCGATAGTAGTACCATTAATTGTTCCGCCAGTAATAGCAATATTACTAAAGCTACTTAATCCTGTACTTGTAACATTACCTGAAACATTACCAGTTACATTACCCGATATGTTACCAATAATATCTAAGTAAGCTGCACCTTGTGCATTACGCTTTACTATGGTGTTGGCTGTACCAGTTGCAGTAGCTGCATCGATTGTATCAGTAAAGTATTTACCACCGATTACAACGTGATTTACAGCGTTTCCACCACTTTCTGTACCAGTACCAATATATAGTCGGTCACCGCCATTTGAGCCATTATTTGCCAGTGCTGAATAAGCTAACTCACCAGCACCCAGTATCGCAGGATTACCACTTAGTTCACTGCGTTTAATTCTTAAAATAGAAGCCATTTTTTATCCTTTAAAATTGACCGGACTCAAAAACTTGTTGATCCAACAAATTTGTAGCAGTCCATTTCTGATTTCCGGCATTATAAACTAATAAGCTTCCTGCCGCTAGTTGGGTTAAGTCTAAATCAGACAGCCCCCTTAACGTCGTAGCTGTGGGGCCAATCATGCCGCCTACTACTACTTTGGTTTGTGATTGCGAAGAAACAACAACAGGTTCCTTGCGCTCAATAATAACTGCATTGTTAACTTCGGTTACAATTACATTAGTTGTCATCTTGTAACCTCTTTTACTAGACTAATATTTCCGCTAAGAAAGGGAATTACGTTACCTTGGTTATCTGTTAATTCACATGAATATACTGCTGCATCAAAGTTAAATGTGCCTGTTATTGCCGAAGAAATTTTCAGTGAGATTGTGTAATTAACGGGATCAATAACAATACCACCATTAGCAGTTGTCATCTCATGTAAAACTGTAGTAGACTCTAGTGTCTCACGAATCTGCATTTGTGCTGTATAGCCAGTAATAGGAATTGGTGTATTGTACTCTACAGTTCCGCCACTAGTATAAGCACCGTAACCTGCCGAATTAACTTGGTTTAGGGTTACTGTAGTAGATGTTTTGCCAGTAACCAGATAGTAGGCATCTTCGCTAATGGTGTTAATGTCTTTCATTCCGTTAACACCAGTTACTCGTACTCTCCAGTTTAGTGGAACTCCATGAGCGCTACTAGTAGTAATTACACAAGGCGCTGCTTGAGTAATAGCAGAAATTGGGGCGTATTGTTTTGTTTCGGACTCCCAGCGAAGAGTCTCGGAGAAAGTACTACCTTGGTAAATTTTATAACTAATCTTTGCTGGTTCCATTGGATTACCTTACTTTCTTTACTGCTGCAAGTGTAGCCGATACTCTAAATTTATTTACTTCTTCTGTTAGAGCTACAACTTCGGTTTGTAGTTGCTGATTCTCAAGGCATAACTGTGCTAGTTGTGTATTTAATAAAATCATTTCTTGTTGCAAGCGATTTAATTCGGTTGCAAGTAAGCCATTCTGTTCGCTCATGCGCTCTAGTTCTGTATGCATTAGTGTAATAATACTAGTTTCCGCACCAGTACTTTTCCAGTCTTTTAACAATTTCTGTATTCCAACTGAGAAAGCAACAACTGCTAACGCAACTAGTGAAACTGTCTGAATGAGGCTGTGGTTATCAATCTCCACCATAATCAGATCTCCTTATTAGCAGTGGTTGTATATTTAATTATAATCTAAACGGGAAGTCCGCCCTTTAGATTGGGATGAAAGCTTGTCAAGAAAAAATATTGAAACGTTCTGACATTTTGGTATATTATACCACAAGGGCGCAGACTTGTCAATGCAAAAAAATACCCTGCCCAAAGATTGGACAGGGTATAATTTTTGCTGAAGTTTAGGCGTTTGGTGCTGATTCAGATATTAACTGAATTGGCCCGGAAGTTACATATTCTTGTAGATCTATACGATTTAATACTGTTTTAGCAGATATAGTTGCTTGAGTATAGCTGATTCCACCTGGGTAAACAGGACTAGTATAACGAGCTGTAGTATCTCCTACATACATTTCTAAAGTTTCACCATTAATTCCTGTTATTTTAAAAGGTTTAATAGGTGATGGCCCTATTGAGTCGTATTGATTAGGCATATAAATAATAGGATTAGAGGGAATATTTAAAGATATATTAATAAAAGTAGTCATTCCTATGGGTTTATCAAAAGTAATAATTGCTTCAATACTTTCACCAATAAAGTAAGTAGACTTTAGTGGCTGTACAGACACTATTAATGCTGGTGTTTCTAGTATTGTAGACGTAGCTGTTTCTACATACGATGCTGGGGGCTCTACTAGTGCAAGTATTGCCTCCTTTCCGGATATAGTTTGTATTAATGCCAATCTACTTTCATAGGGCAGTACTTGAGGATATAATGTTTGAATATAGTCCTCTAGCGCTTGCCCGGTTAGATACGCTCCGTTAATAAATGGGGCATTAAAGGCGTACGCTTCATGCCCTTCAAACTCTATTGTAATTGTACCCTGTTGAGGGTCGAAAGCTAAAATTTTATAGTTCATTGTTTATCCATACCAAGCTATCATGCCCCTAAATCCGCTACCACCAGTACCGCCTGACTTAGCACCACCGCCACCACCGCCATGGTCAACAGCAGCTCCGCCATTATTAGTGCCAGTTCCTGCAGGTCCTGCTCCTTGTCCGCCACTGGCAAATCCTCCTTGTCCAGCCTCGTTCAGTGCAGCTCCGCCACCGCCACCACAAACATTAAAAGGACCAGGAGGAGTGCCCTCAAATAAAGGAAATGAAGCTCCTCCATCGCCACCAATACCGGCAGTAGCACTATATCCGTTAGCTTGGTCAACGTATCCAATGCCGCCGCCCCCTCCACCTGCATTTGGAGCTCCTGTGCCGCCTATTCCGCCACCAAAATTTCCGGAACCCATATTGCCGCCATTACTACTAGTGCTGGCAATTCCTGTTGTTCCTCCGCCTGCAACTATACTTACTCCCGTTCCAGTTATTGAACTTTGACTACCATTAGTATTAGAACCACCTCCTGCACCTACTGTAAGAGTTAATACTTGTCCTGGAGTTACTGCGACTGGGTCAATATATTGTACACCACCTGCACCTCCACCCCCTCCACCACCAGTTTGGCTGCGACCACCGGCTCCACCGGCTATTACTATTGCTATAATACTAGTTCTTCCGGCAGGTACGGTCCAAGTAATGCTACCTACTGTTCTATGAAACCGCCACTCTGGAGGGCCCGCTGGTGCTACATATCCGCAATAAGAAGCATTAGTTTCAATAACTTGAACATAACTACCACCACTTCCATCGGCATAATTACCGTATCTTGTATATATATTAGCACCAGTTCCACAATATTGACTTAGCAAAGTACCTGCAGCTGGATAACTAACAGGGGTAGTACTAGTATCATTTACTGTAGTTTGTCCAGTGTAACCGATCATGGTTGCATAGCCGGAATCTGAGTAAAAGAATACGTAAACTGTTTCTTCGCCTTCTGTAAGCTGGTCGTTTTTTAGTGTTAAAGTAAAACTACCTGTATTATTGTTAATTGTAAAAGAGCCTTGATTAATACTACTTGTAAAATCGCTAGATGTAGTACTTCCTAGATTACGCCAATATAGTGTTGTTCCATTTGCAACATTGGTTGTAGTAGCATTATAGGTAATTGTGGCGCCTTCATTAGCTATACTTATATTTCGACTAAAGGAGTATGTTGAGGCTGCAGGTGTTACTGTCCAAGAAGCTTGACGAGTATTATTTGTAGCATCAAACTTTACATATAATGTATGAGTTCCTACGGCTTCTCCAGGCCCTGCATTTGGATTTGTATAATTACCATTTGCATCTAATGTTACACTTCCTGCATAGCTAGTATTGTCTAAACTATATCGTGCAATAGTATTAGGCACACCGCCAGTAATTGAGACTGTTACTGTATTAGGAAACGCAACACTTGTTGGACTAATTGTTAAACTCTCACTAACATTAGTACTAGTATCATTAATAGTTACTGTACTGCCGTATTGTGCTAACAAAGTACTGTAGCTAGAATTATTGTATAAAGCCAATTTGGCAGTTTCAGGTCCTTCATAAGGGCCTGCGTCTGCTTTAACTACACGTGTTACTGTTCCTGTGTTATTATTAATAGTTACAGAACCACCATATACATTATCGTTATAGTCTGCATTTGTATTAGTTCCTATATCTAGCCAATATAGTACTGTTCCGTTTGGAACATTAGTAGTTGTAATATTCCAAATTAGTGTGCCGCCTTCATTTATACTAGTAACATTAGGACTAATACTATAAGTAGCTACCGGATCCTGTACAAAAAAACCTTGTGCGGCTTTAATTGATCCAGTATATCCACCTTCTGGTCGTAAGTAAACTTGTGCATACTCAGCAGGTTCTGTTACACCGTCATTATTAATTGTAAACTCTAAGGCATATTGTAAATTGCTGGTTTTAAGTCCAGATGTTGGAAAGCTAAACGTACCTCTATCACTTTTAGTAATTTGCGTATAAGTAGACCCGCCACTAATATTAGTTTCTGGATCAAAGTACCTCATACTAGAAATATCTGCTAAACTTAGTGCAGCATAGGGTGAGCCTAAATCTACGCCTTCCCAAGTCCAAAATACTGGGTGAGCATAATCCAAGCTAGAAATAAATGTAATACGTACTACTTGTCCCTCTGTAGTAAACTGACTACTAACATCCATAGTATATTCTTCGGCTACTTTAGAAGTATCATTAATAGTAACTGTACTACTAGTTGCTACAATAGTGCCACTAGTACTACCTACGCGAAGTGACGCAGTAAATGTTTCTGATCCTTCTGTAGTATTATCGGCCGTAGGTGTAACAGTAAATGTACCCGTATTATTTGTAATTGTAAAAGAGCCAGAACTTGTTGCAAAATCAGTACTATTAGTTACAGTCCAGTAATATGTACCATCGGAAATACCGTTTCCAGTTGCTACGAATGTTATAGGACTTCCTTCATTAACACTAGAATTTCCTGGAGTTAGTGCATACGAAGTGGGTGAAACCGTTATCTGCTTTAAAGTTAGCAACTCAGTACCATTTCTAAGCCATAACCCTATAAATCCATAGGTACCGGGATCAAGTTTTTTTGCTCGGTATATTGTACTTGCAGTAAAATTATTACTGTTAACATACCAACTAGTAGGGCTTCCTGCTTTTACATCTATTACGGTATTATCAATAGAATATAAGTTTACTGTTTTGCCAAGTCCACCTATAACATTAATAGTAACATTATTGTCTGCTCCTACTATATAATTATCAGCAGTAGTTATTGAAGATGTAGTAGTATCATTAATTGTAATGTCAGCGCTGTAAAAATCACCAATACCAGCAACTGTTGCTACTACACGCCACCTTTCGGGCCCTTCTGGCCATAGGTCATCACGTGCATTAACAGTAACTCTTGTATAGCTGGCTCCTGCCGGTATGGTATATGTAACAGTAAAGTCGGGATACCCAAAAATTTGTTCTTGAGATTGTCCAGATAGGGGTACGGCTGGACCTGTGAGAGCAAAAGTTATTGGATAAGTTGCATCGTTATACAAACCATTAAAGTCTAAATATATTGAAGAACCTTCATTTACTGAGGTTGCGCTTGGAGCAGACCATCCGTAAGGACTTCTACTAGTATCAAGAATATTTATACTTACATTTTGACTAATACCAATAAGGCTTAGTAAAAAAGTTTCTGTAGTTTCTGATAGTCCGTCAGTTGCGACTGTAAAAGTTGCGCTTGCAGTACCATTTTGTATATTAAAACTACCGTCTAAAGTACCGGAAGTTAAATCTTGAGGGCTGATACCTGTAATTGTATAGTATACTAAAGTACCGTTAGTAACATTAGTTGTTGTTAGAGTTACTGTAATTGTTTTATTAGTAGTCTCATTAACATTTGCAGAATTTGCACTTAATGTATATGTAGGGTTTGTAGGAATAACTACGCTGCCATTGGATCCTTGATATAGGTCTCCATCTGCAACCATTATACTTTTTGTACCTTCTGTTCCATATGTGATGTTGTTTAGTATAGTACTGCCCGCAGTACTTTTCCAATAACTAGATATTAGTTTGCAAGATACTGTGGAACCAACTCTTTTAAACACACCGTCGTATAGTACTGTATAGTATATACCTGGCTCATTGCTTGCATCTATTTGATATATTGCATATGCTTTTGGTAATAAATATATGCCATTAGTAGGGCTACTTATTGATATATTAGAAGTAGTAGTAATAATTGGGAATGAAAAATTATCACTAAAATTATAAGGTATTAGCTGGGTAAAACTACTATTAAAAGTTAGTTGTTCAGAACCATTGTATAGTCTTATAGCAGGTGCACTAGACGATAGCGTAGACATACTGCCCACATCTACGGCAAATATATATGCTGTAGGTAGAGTATACGTTAATGCTGCACCTGTTGAATTTGCGTATACTTCACAAGTTAATGTTCTATTAACATCCATAGTTGATGTTGGAAAGTTATACCAAACATCTACATTACCATTATCTGGTATTTTCCATAATACCATGTAGTTACCGCTACTTAACGTAGCAAAAGGTGTAGTATATTCTCTTTTATAGTAGCCAGCATGTAGATTATCAATAACACCAGAATATATGCCTGTTTCTGTAGACGTAGGTGTACTATTAAACTCTAGCTTTTGTACAAAGGTAGGGTTAACATAATCACTATCAATTAATAGTTCTGAATTATCATTAATAATTCTTAAGCCATATGCCATAGACTGCCTTATTTAATAAATATATATAAAACAGTATTACCTACTGTAAATTTAGGATCGATTACGCTATATGCACCACCACTGCCAATACTATACTCAATTAGATTTAGTCCGTAAGCTGTAGTTCCAGAATACCAAGTAGCATTGCCTGCTTTAAGTTCAAAAACTCTCATAGTTCTGCCATTATACTCAGGAAATTCTTTTCTATACAAACCGTTAACTAAAGTTCCATTACTAGGTATACAGGTAAATGTTCTGGCAAAAACTCCACTTTTAGCGGAGTTTTGAAAAACTATTGTACTACCATCGCTTTTATATGTTCGTATTCCATATGCCATTATGCTAAGTTCCCGATAATAACACGGCGCACACTACCATCCCATACTTCAATTTTATTGTCGTATAAACGAATCCTATTAGTATTAGGTAGGTTAGGGTTGCCTATAGATAAATATTGTGCATCAATAGTACCTGTTACCATTTTGTTGCCAGTAATAGTACCTTCAACAATTAAACTACCAGGTATATAAGTAGTCATCAGCGACCAGCCAACACTATACTTATAAATTAATGCACCATTATAGTTATTGTAACTAACAGTTGCAATATCTCCAGCTACTGGATTTCTACCAATTATTGCATTTACTTCAGCATTTGTAGGGGCAGCATTATTTGTAGAACTACCTCGCTCAATAACATAGGTAGCGCTACCTGCGCTACCTGCGCTACCAGGAGTACCAGGAGTACCAACTGTTCCATTATAAGAAATGGCTCTAACTGGATAGCTAGTATTTGTCCAATCAAGCGTACTTTGTATAGTATCGCCAGAAGCAGCAAGCGGAATAGTTATTGACCATAGATAATCTCCAGGAGAACTATTTCCCGGTATAGTCGTTTGCCAACTATCTGACACAATAAACGTTGGATTACCCCATGTATAGGTAGATGCAACTGTTGGACGTGCCGGAGGAGTAGAACTTGAAGTCCATTTGTAAATAGTTGGAAAAGCAGACATGCTACCAGCAATACCTGCTTCACCTTTTGCACCATTATACAATATAGGCATTGTAATAGTTTTAGTCAAACTATCTAGTAAATTAGTACCAACAACACTTAATGTAACAACTACATTTATTGCACTAGTACTAGGAGTAACTGTAATACTTGTACCAGTACCGCTGCTTGGAGTACCGCCTTGCACTGTCCAAGCATATGTAGCTCCTATTATATTTTGTGTTACTGCTGTTAATGTAGCATTTGTTGGAGTAAAAACAAGTGCTGCATTTTGTACAAAACTAGTGTATCCTGAAATATCAATAAATGAGGCAGATGTTGGCTTATTACTTAATTCACTAGAAATAGTATATACACTTTCATCTATCTCGCTGATGAAGGCATACTTAACATAGTAAGTTACTCCGGCTAACAACGGGGTTGGTGTAGACGTGCCGTTGGGTAGTTCAGATATAGTAATAGAAGAACTTAATCCATCAAATACTTGATTGGCTCCAGGAGTTCCAGTATCTGCAGGAGTAAAGCCTGAAGTAGTAGAACACCATACTTTTACTTTGATTAAATCATCGCGTATATCTGTTGTTCTAATAGTGTCGTACGGAGTACTTAGCTTTAGTACTAAGGAACTTATACCTGCGGATAAGGCTGCTGACATATTTATCCTTTAAACAATTGTTTTAATTAGTATTGATGATAACGCACTTATAGTACTGTAGTTACCATGAATATCTACTGCCCTGCAGGCTATTCTATAGTTTATTCCTGCTTCTGAGAGACGAGGAGACGTAAACTGTAATAAGTTAAGTCTAGCAGCCCCTGTAGAAGTTACGACTTTTATTTCAGAAGTAGAAGTAGGGTCTATGTTCCAAAAATCTCCTGTCCCTGTATCTCTATATACTCTATACTCATAATGTTTAAATAATGCAGGATTAATATCAACAATAGATATTGCCCTCATATCTATAAAGCGTGTATTTAAATCTACATCAATACTATTTACACTAGAGTAAATTTGGAATTGTCCAACTGTATGTGTGATTTCGGAAGTCCATGGGCCTGTTCTACCATCTGAGGCTACATAACGTAATTTTATCTTATATACTTCGTCTTTTGCAACTCCAGAAATATAGATAGATCCTGCATTATAATTTTCAATAAAAGTACTTGCATTAATTAAAGTACTTGAATTTTGCAAATAATAGCTACATTCTATTCTATCAGTAGTTTTAGGCAAACTTTGTGGATTAGTATAACTAATCTTTATTCTTTGCTCGTAGTTACCTGTAGATAAAAGTTTTGCAGCCGATTCATCACTAACAATTAGTGTAATGGTTGGCTTATCTACATCAGTAAAACTATTTCTTAGACTTGTTGGTGGCAGAGTTATCTGCGTTTCAAATATAACAGCTTCACTTAACGTTGTATAGTCTGTAAAAATATTATAAGAATTTGTAACACCATAATCAATTAATGTTAATGATGCAGATTTATTTGAACTAGGTTCTATACTTAATACAATTAAGTCTTGAGATTCTTGCTGATACTCTCCAAACATAAATAGATCACCACTATTTACTTCAGAAGAAGTTGTGTTAATAGTTACTTTAATAGTATCATGATACCCTGTTGAAATACCTGTTTTATCTATAGTTCTTTCAATGCTGGCACCTGTTGCAGATCTGAATCTAATTGTATAGTTTTTTGAAGTGTCTATGTATACATTTTCGTCTAATTCGAACTGAGTAGTACTTATTCTTTGCTTAACTCTTCCGCTTCCCAGCCCCCACATAGGTACATCGTGCATTACTTTTACACGATCTCCGCGATTACAAACTAAATATTCAATATCAGAATTTAGTCTATAGACTTCAGGACGTAATTTAACTTGTGCGAAATGCCACCTAGCATGATCAATTACTAATGCTTGCTTAGTAACTCCTGGTAGTTGTATGCTTTCAAATAATTCTGCATTTTCAGGATTTTTTCCTGAATTATAAACAATTATTTCTGCTTGCTGATAGTCTTGATCTTCATCAATATATGTAATTCTTAAACCATCGGGCATTTTAACTAATGCTTTAGAAGATTCAAAATCCCAGCTATTATGTGGAGTAAAATGTTGTACGATATTTGGTTTTGGCTCATCAATTACTACTGACCACTTGCCATCTTTCATGGCAGGACTAGCTCTACCAGCAGCACAAATATCTCTTAATACTTCTAGTATACTTCTCTGTGAAGCTAATATACTGTTGTACTGAAAACCTTTTTGGGTACAGTAAGCGCTCCAGTACTGTATTTGTGCCATATCTAGTTTACTACTAACATCCGCATTTGTTATTCGTTGAGGGTTTGCAGGATGTTTTAACACAAATAAAAATAAATCTGCAGGGTTATTTGTTGAAGCAGTTATCCAATTTGAACCATTCCATGAAGGTGCCCATGTTTGAACAATAGCATTAATGCCCTCTATCTGACCATTTAACTGTTCATTAGCTTTGATTTTTAATGCAGTTCCTGCAAGACTGCAATTTACTGGTTCTTTTATGGGCGAAGTATTGCGAAGAAAAACAGTTTGTAACAGTATTACTTGTGCGTATACTTGAGATTTAACATTGCCTGCGCCATTGGCATTTGCTGTCCATTCTGCATTAGCACCAGTTTTTCTGCGTACACGAACCTGTACTTCGCTCAAAGAATTTAAATTATAGTAAGTTTTATTAACAGTAAAGGCGTCTTTTTTAACTGTACCATCGCCTAACTCAAAATCTTGCCATGTTATCCAAGCACCTGTGCCAATTTTAGTTTGAATTTCAATTTTGACTTTTGCGGCTTCTTCTTTTCCTGCATCTCTACCTTCACTTTTAATTGTTCGCAAACCTTGTGGAAGGTGTAACGAAACAGTAAATTGGTCTACCGGTACAATACTACCACTAGTGTTAGTAGTAGGTGAACCGCTACTAGAAGTTATCCATGGGCCGAATGTAGCTTCAGTTAATGGGGCATCATATTGGCCAGGACAAGACAGTGTAATGTTGCTTGCTACCGCTTTTACATCTTTACCATAAATAGCATTGAAATCAAGTAGTTGTTGTGCAGTAGGACTAGTTTTTCTATCCAGAGTTACCGGAGGTACTGGTAAAGTATATTCTGTTAAGGCAATATTACCAATTTTTAAAGTTGACGCATCAATATTAAGAGGGCCGTATCCCCATAATAAAAGCATCGATAAATAGCTTTCAGTATCATTTTCATATGTAAGATAGTTAACTGCACCGAGGGGTGGTGTTAGTCTAATTTTACCTAAAACTACTGGTATTGCTTCGTAAGGATGTAACTGATTAGCTCCACCATTAACCATATACTGTTGGATGGTGGATCCGGGACTGTTAATATCGGGTGGACGGATTGGTGCTATAGCATTAATTAAAGCCCCTCCTGCCAATGTTAAAGCAAGAGTAGCAGCTACATTAGTTAGCATTAGTGAAGTAGCAACTGTTGTGCCTGCTGCAGCTGCTGCAGTAGCTGCTGCTGTATAGCCAGTTAACTGTCCTGCTAAATACGGGGCATATATTGCTACTACTAAAGTAAGTACTAGTCTTAATGTATTACCTTTTCCAGGCACGGCACGGTATTCTACATGATCCGTACTATTTAATATAGTAGTGTGCCAATTTTTGGGATCTATTACAATACCATTAACTAAAATGGTAATCTTGCTAGATAATTCTTCGGCAATTTTGTATTCAAACTTAATCCAGGCGGCCAACTTATCTAAAGTTGTTCCTGGTAAAATAGGTATAGTAAAGCGCTCAGTACGTAACGGGTGTGGTACTACATTTAAAATTGCACTTTTATTTTCGCTATACTTATAAAATCCTGTAATGCGATTACGCCAACCTACAGAATCAAAAGATTCAATTGCGCTGTCATAACGATCACGCGCATGTAAAAAGTGAGTACTGCTAACTGCAATACCCATATGTGATTCTACACCAAGAATGTTAAATAATACAATACAACCTTCAGTTGGGGAATCTATCTTTTCCCAACCTTCTTTATACTGAGCAAGCAAATCTTTCATTCGCTCGGCATCATCAGCTTCATAATCAGTACTAAAATTAGGTAGATCTATGTTGTATTCTTGCTTATAAACAAGACGAACCAATCCCCAGCAATCTATGCCGTTAATATCTCTACCTTTATCTAGGAAAGGTATGCCTATGTATTTATTGTGCCACATTAGAACATTCCTGGAAAATATGCTGGAGTAAAAGCGTGCATTGGAAATGGTTCGCGCTCATAATCTATCATTGATAAATCGGCTGTTACTGAATCAGAATTATATGTAAAACTACTAATATAAAAACCACTAAAACTAGCTTCTACAATATCTGGTGTTTTTGATAATACTAGCTCCATTTTAACTTTTGGAGGCCCTACAATCGTTCTAATTATAGGTATTACATACTTAGTAACATCTCGTAAAACTACCGAACATTTTGGAGCTTGTGCTTCGTCTTCAGTTGGCAGGGATATTTCCATTGGCAAAAACATAAAATCTTCGCCACGGCTTTTTACACCATAAACTACTTCGTCTGCAGTTTCACTAAGACGTTGTGTAAATCCATCAGAAAGTTTAACTATAGCGCTATTTGGGTTTGCTGGATCATATACAGTTAATAAAAACAATAAGTCGCTATCTGCTTCAGGAGAAAATATCGCCCGAATTGCTTCGGGCGACATTGTTGTAAGTCTACTCATGGTAATATCTCTAATTTTAAGGATATATTCCAATATCCTGGAGCTAGGTAAGCTGAGTTAAATAAAACGCCATCATTTGTGGGTACTATTCTAGTCTCAACAATAGTTTGAGTTCTTGGATGTGTAAACCCAAATCTAGCAACTCCCTTTATTGTATCTGTTATCCAAGTTTCTAGTGTTGATACTTGTGCGGTTGTCATTATAAAGGAAACCTGCATATCATTTGAACGTCTTCCACGGTAGCGTTGTTTTGCCGGACCAGCATCCATAGGAGTCCTTAAAATAAGTGCTCCTATGGATTCTGTAAATCCTTTTTGAGGGCTTTGTGGAAGTGTTGGTGGCCACGTATATGTATATGCCATAATTATCTCCTAATTAACTGAGGCTGGAGTCCGAAAGTTCCGCGAATTGCTTTTTGTGAAGCACTACCACTTCTGGTAATTTCTCCGGCGGTCATTTCTCCAATAATAACCTCAATCTTACGATTGCCACGACTATCAACAGTTTCTTTAGTTTCTGCCTGTGCAGTAGAATAGTTGTTAACAACTACGTCAACGTTTCCACCGCCACCGCCTGCACGAACTCCAAGGTTACCATTGCTGTCACGCTTTAGAGGCATAATAGCTTCAGGACCTGCTTCACCCATTAAGCCTGTACCTTGTGCAAACTTAAATAATGTTGGAGAGCTTACAACTGAATTGGTAAACATTCCGCCTTTGGCAAAAGTTTCTATGCCAGCATTATATGCTCCGCCCTTGGCTTTTCGTGGATACGCTCCTGGACCGTAGTCTAAACTACCTACGGCTGGGCCAAATATACTGCCGACTAGATTCATAAGACCAGGTCTAAATGCTGAGTACATCATTAATGCTTGTTGTTGCATTTCGTAACGAATTAAACCTTCAATCATTGAATCTATCATGCCAGCAAAATTTAATTTGCCAGTTTTAGTAAATTCAATAACTGCATCAGCCATACCCTGAAAGCTTTGCTTGAACACGTCGCCATAAGCAAGTTGACGAGAACTTAAATCTTCAGTTAAAGATTTAGATTTTTGTTGTGCGTCGTATACTTTACGAACTCCCTCTACTTCTGCTTCATATGCCGTAGAGACAGCACTTATTTTATCTCTAATTAATTGAGTATCCCCTGCATTTTTAGGATCCATTAACTCTTTTACTAAGCCTAATTGTGTTGCAAGTAAACTATTTTTAAGTTGATCTAGCTTAACATCACGTTCTTTAGTTCTTCCCATTTGTTCAAGAGCTATAAGTTGATCGCGATAGTTTTCTTCAGTAATTATCCCCAGTTCAACTTGAGTTTGCAGAACTTCTTTTTGTATGCCAACTAAGGTACTATCAGTTTCATTTAAAATGCGTTTTAAATTTACTTGAGCTTCTAAACTTTGAGTGCTTTGATTTAATGTTTGTAAAGTAATTTCTAACAAATTTTTGCGCTTACGTTCTTCATCAGCAGTCTTTTTTGCAGCATCAAACTGTTGAGTTAAAGTAATAACTTGCTTATCCGCTGTTTGGACAGCTTTATCTGCTAAATCTGCGACGTCTTTGTACTTAACTCTTTGTGCCTCTATTAATATAAGATTAGAGCTAGCACTTTCTTTAACGCTGTCTAAACTACTAAGGACGCGTTTAACCGCATCTTCTTGTTCAACATATTTGTTAATTACTGCTTGCTGATCTTCAAGAGTTTTTGAACTAAATTCAGCTCCACGCAATTCAGCTTCTTTACTAGTAATAATGTCTTTTAGATCACTATCTAATTTTTTCTTAGCTGCATCAAAACCACTTTGAAGACCCGTTGCTTGAGCCGCAATAGTATTCATTACTTTTTGCTGATTTAGCTGAGTAACTTTTGACATTGCACCTTGCTGCTCTTGCATAGCTTTTCTAGACTCTTCAGTGCGATCTATTTTTCCTGCTTTAATATCTGCACTAATATTAGTGCTTGTTAAAATCTTTTCACGATCTGCTATTTGTTTTAATCTTGGATTATCAATAGCGGCTTGTCGCACTTGCTGATTTGTTTCTGTTTTTAA
>Ga0209246_10000623_pt1 | contig 14849 bp, 5 predicted proteins | sample LauGreSpBDMM15SN_2_FD_187560 | JGI IMG/M metagenome (GOLD analysis project Ga0209246, IMG submission 187560) | Freshwater lake microbial communities from Lake Michigan, USA - Sp13.BD.MM15.SN (SPAdes) (version 2) | ecosystem: Environmental > Aquatic > Freshwater > Lake | place: Lake Michigan, USA...
GATTTCCATGCAGGTCATGATATTCCTGAGTGTAATGGAGGTATAACAAGTATAGATAACTTAGTAGTAATATGTAGTAGATGTAATCTTAGTATGGCCAGTAACTATACTTTCGTGGAATGGTCTACTAAGTATAGAGAAGCTCGCGTGAAGTATCTATGGGCTAAGTACTTCTCTTGTTTTTTTACTACTAAAAATTGATAGGCAACTTTACTGTATAAACAGCATCCAAATGTCTTCACCATCCCCGTATCTGTATCCTACAAGTTCTCCATCTGCACCGCCATTTTCATTTACTCCTACCCCAGGTTCTTTGACAAGTGTTTCTCCAGCCAGTGTTTCTCCTCAGATACTTGTTTCCTATATCCCTATGCCTACTTATTCTGCTTCTCCAATTGGACTACCAATGATTTCAGCTAAACAAAATACAATCTTATCTAATATCTCAGATGATGCCTTCTATGGTATCATCTGCGCCATTATGTTTGTATCTCTATACAGTTCCATTCATGCGGTCTATTACTACATGAAGTACAAAAAAGAGAAGCTTAGAGTGAAGAGGCTGAATGAGCTTCAGGGTAAGGTTCATTCTAGTGTGCTAAATCCCGCCTATCCAGCGTGACTGCAGGCGTATAGTAAACATTCTTGAGGCCATATTCACGAATACATTTCTCAAGAAAGACCTTACATTGACAGCAAGGCTTGGAACCCATGAAGGGGTCTTGTTTTTCATAGTCAGCTGTCCGCGAAATCCGAACCACGTACATCTCTGCACCCTTGAGTTCTCTGATATTACCGATTTCCTTCACGACGTTCCGTTCAGCGTGAATACTATTATTACAGTAGCCAGATCCTCTACTTCTGGAACCAAATCCATTAGTAGCCTCTGCTATAATCTTACCACGTTTCATCAGAACCGCTACATGAATGCTTGCGTAGTGTGCATATTTTAGGACAGATGTTCGAGGATTACTCATAATATGTTGCAGTATAGATTCTTCACATTGTCTTGTAGTTTCCATGTTGGGTTACCTTTGAACCAGGGCTTTAGCACATCAATTTTTTATACCACCATTAACCATTCTGAGCCCCTCTTTTTTAAGGTGTCTTTATAAGATATCCATGCATTCATTAAATTCTTATGATATTCATATAGTATAAGTGGATTTGCATTCAAGTGCTGTATTGCTTCAAGCACTTTTGCCCATGTCTCACATTTTAAGAATGGTAGACCAGAATCACGCAATACTTCAGGCAGTTCTGTGAATACAGGAATACATCCGCATTCAAGTGCCTCATAAAAACGGAACGTCTCTATATTATTACCTCTTGGACAAGGAACAAATACTGTATTTAAGAGTAGATCTAAATACTCATCTTTATCAAGCTGATCTGGGTGGTTCCAGTCAGGATAGAATTGTATATTCGAATTATTAATCTTTACAAGCGGCGCTAATTCTTCTGATCGCCCCTTCCAGTTTGTTCCATGAAACGATACTCTATACTTTCGCTCATCTAGTGGTATAATTGGGGATCTATTCTTCCAGTGATATCCAAGAGGTATTGTTAGAACCTTACTATTATTTATATCAGGGCGTTTATAGAAACGTAAAACTCCTCTTACTTGAGGATAATCGTAAAAGAATACAGGGTCTTGTTCGAATTCATCTGAGAAATGAAGTATCTTAAATTTCTTCCCAGATTTACAGATTGAATGGATCCATTGTATCTGCTCATTCCATTTGGATCTTATAATAACAATTACAAGATTATTATACGTTGATAAATTAGTATCCATAGATACTTGTTCAATGTTAAAATTTCCTAATACATCTGTTAGCCATTCTCCTTCATAAATTGTTTCATTCGTTAGTTCACATATATCTAATGCAACATATCGTGCGCAAAGTAAAGGCTTTTGACTATACACTTCGTCAATTGTTTTATTTATATTTAATTTTACCTCTATATTAATTGCAGCTGGATTAAATCTCTCATCATTGTTCCATAGATCACTATCGAATTTATCAATACGACTGAAATCATTGAAATCTGAATTTAGATATACAGGGTCATCATCTTGAGAAGCCCCTGCAACTAATGGATTTAGTACAAAGACATTTTCCTTGTTCAGAGAATTAAAGAGAAGGTGATCAGCACTTGTCCATATACCTTTATGATCTTCAATCACATCTATAACCCTTTTAACACCCCTTCTAGATATTACGTATGCATATGTACAGAAATGAAATTGTCTTGAAGCTACGCTTTGACCGAAGAAAGTATTTGGTGCAATACGACATAGACCTGGAACTCCTGTTTCTTCTAGAACCTCCTTCAGCCCATCCTTATTGGGAGGTAAGACACCCCCTAAGTAAACACATTCCCAATTAGATGGAAGCCTGTTTTTAATATTTAACCATTTTGAAGACCAGTCAGGTTTTAGCCTAGCGTCATCTTCCATTATTAGATACGACTGGATTTCTTCAGAATCGTTATCTAACATTGTCCATAGTTTCAGATGACTCAATGCACATCCTGCGACGGCCTTCTTCCAGAAAAAATCATTTGGCTTTAGCAATGCACCGAGGTTAGGAGTGAGCTCTAAAGAAAGTCCATCTACTGCCTTATGTCTTCGCACCTTACCCTTGAAATATGGATGATGTTCTACGAAACTCTTTAATCTATCTACGCGTCTATCTAAGTTAACAACATATGCATCATCTATACCTTCTACTAATGGTACATGTGTCTTATAGTCTCCTCTATGAATGTATACATACTGTCCTCCATAGAATGTGGCTCTAGCAGATACGTGATTGTATATTACTTCTAATTTAACCTTAAAAACCGATCGACGAAGTCCTAGAATACTGAGAATACTTTGGTCATGTCTGTGTCCAAAGGGTGTTCCATCTTGTCTTAAACCAGACCACTTTTCACCCACTATTACATTGCGAATAGAACCTAGTCTTAGAGCTTCCTTGAAAAATTCTATGACAAACGGTATACCTGGCCTGAACATAATAAGGCCAGCAGCAATCTGATTTGCATTTAATTCTTCTTGTGTAATCTCCATGGCATCGCAAAAGCCCTTGTGACACCATTGAGAATTCTGTTGCGATGAATCTTCTAAGAATGAAATATTATGTTTCTTAGCCTCTTCTACCCAGAAGGAGGGCCATCTTACTATTACAGATCCACAGTCTACATAGAATACAGTAGACCCCTTTAAGAATGGATCACATGCAACTTCATTTAGAAGCCAGAGTTTCCATGCGAAATGCTGGGGTTTCCAGAAATCAGAAAAGTCATCGGGTGTTTTTGAAGGAAATCTTACATAGGAAACAAAGTCTTTCTTTGGAACTAAGGATAAATCTACATCTGAAGCTAGAAAAACACGAGCCCTCAACTTAGGTATTGCCACCCTATGTTGTTCGATATTTTGTATCCAGCGTTCTAGAGATGGCAAGAAATTCAAGGTACACGAAGTTACTACTAACATATCTGTTTCCATTATGATTTCTTGAGACATCTGTTTAAAAGTGCCTCTTACTTCAACTAGTTTCTCCTGAGTAAGGGCAGGGATAGAAGTCATCTCAAGCCATTTTTCATTATCTTCATCTACTTCCTTTACCTTTTCTACTAGTTCAGATGGATCTTTAATATAAATAAACCCTCTTGGATCAAAATCCTTTACTGCATCTGAAGATCCCCAGTAAATTGGTATACACCCCGCTGCCTTGGCATGTAAGAGTTTTTCTGTAACGTAGCCATCCCCTTTATCATTCTCATAGCACAGACAAAACTTGTACTGCTTCAAGAATTTATGTTTCTTTAGTTCACCACCACCTCCTCCTGGCCCAGCAAAGATTTCTGACCCCACGTTATTGAAGAGGCTGCCGGCTGAATCAACTGCCTTGTACTTATTCAATGTGTGGAATGATTCATTTCTGATTGTATTCTTAGGATTTGATACAATGAATGCACAGAACTTTGACCTCCTTTCTGTGTATAATTTTGTACATGCGTCTAATGGCAATGGTAATGGGTTTTTTATTTTCGAAAGATCAGCTCCAAATAAATCTAATTCAAACATCCATAGAGGCATACGCAAATAATCCTTCGATAGATTTCTAAAGCCAATATTTAACTTTACAGACGGATGTTCAATGGGATCACTGTTTTCTCCTGTGAAGTGAATTTTGTTTGATCCATTTACAGAAAGCCAAACTGAACCGAATGGTCCAAATATATTAACATCACATGCTTCATTTAGATCACTTGTTCCTCTGACATCATATTCCTTCAAGTAGTCTTGTAAGGCTAGTGTAAACATATTATGCTCAGGATTGAAGTCTGACCACATATCCGTAAATAGAATTGTATACACTTTCTTTGGTTTAGATATAATTATTTGTTCTTTCTTTTCAAGTAAAGAAAGCCATGCTTTAGCATTCGCCTCTGGAGAGTACTTATATAGAATACGCTTTCTTAGTTCAGTCAATATATCTAGCTTATAGATGTAGCTATCATCTACTGAACCATCCAGCAGTTTCTTAAATATATTTGACCCAGCCTCTATAGAATTTGAATTATAATACATATGTTCTAGACCACATCCTAGTTCTCCTAGTATGTCATTATTGTGTACTAAAGGTATACCAACCCAAATTGCCTCTAGATTTGCAAGTTTCAATGGAATAAATCGAGAATGACTTATGATAACAGATCTGGGTTCATGAGACCAGTCGATTGTTCGTTGTCTTCCCACCATAAGTAGATTTTCTGGTAAAGAAGAATTTGCAATAATATTCTCATTAAAAAATCTCGACTTTGTTAATGCCTCTGTATTGTGAATTGATACCTTAGTTATTCCAGATCCCTTAGTGATTAAAATCGGTATACTGCATGATGATGTATTCGAAGCATTTGTTTCCATGATATGTAGTGTCCACGGAAGATCCTTAGAAGCATTCTCTATTACCTGGGGCCATACTGGACTTTGCTTTTCTTTTCTGTGAGCTTCTACAATTGTAGGGGACCATAGCCATGGAACACTTGATATAAGAATAGAGGGATATAATGTCTTCAAATATTCAATATCATCATCTGTATTGAATACATTAGAAGTCCAGATTTCTGATATTCCTTCTAGATTACGACCTTCTGTTCTACATGCGTATACCGTTGATTCCATGTCTGTAAATAATGCAGGCTTTCTACAATACCATACAGCCTTTTTCGCAACCCTTCCTCTCTGTAATGGTGTTGGATGAAAGGCAATCTCAATCAACAGATCTAAATTAGATACATTATCAATTGCCTCTATAGTATAGTCGTTAGCGATACTTAGAACATCATCCCACCATTGTTTATCATCTTTCTTTATAAAAATAACATCATGTCCACCTACTTGCATGGCTTCACATACTGCTATACAGGAATTTGGATGTCCCGCACTAAACATAGAGTGCCGCATATCCACTGTTATTCCTATTCTCATTTACCTTGTTAAAGAATTCTAGGTTTAGACCTCTTATTTAAGAAGTTTCGACCACGCCTTATGTACCTCTGGATTGTAGGCACTGTGTCTCCATTGTAAAGCCGCCGCCCCAGCCGCATATTGTTCCAAGGAACTGCCATGGAAATCTACGACTTTTTTCAGAACTTCTGCACCCTTGTCTATACTAGAACCCTCGTAGTAATAACCAGCATCTGACCAATCTGGTGCATTATGAACAATTGGAAATCCAGATACCAAATATTCCAGGGTCATATAGTTATATTGGTTATTCCACTGATGCGCAACTGCAATACAAGAAGGATAATCATTCATTATAGAAGTAATTGTATTACGTCCGCTGAATATTAGACGGCTATCCTTATAAAGTTCTAGAGTGGGTAAGATAGTCTTAGTAAAGAATGGATTTGCCTGAAGCCTCTCAGAATTTCCAAGGAAGACCTTGAAGTCTCCCTTAGACACTCTGTATAGCTTTTCAACAATCAAAAGGGGTATCAAAGAACATTTCTGAAAGGAAATATTGGGCTCTAGGATGACGAAGATTTGAGGTTCTCCCATAGTTCTTGGACGCCACTTGTATTGTCTGGTTCCTCCTAATGTTAGAATACACGGATCCCAGACATAGGGTGCAATCTTCGCAGGTTCAACCTTGTTTATTAGACCAGCGTATTCGTAATGCTGCTTATAATGAGGAGATACCCAGACCTCATCAATTTCTCCAACTACATGATGTGCGAAGTGGACACCTGGATAGAAAATAGCTGTCTCAATATCGATATTCAAGATATTTCCTAGATACAGTTTTACGGTCTTAGTACCTCTTTCTCTCATATGCCTTCGCATATTTGGGTCTATACTCATGGCAATTTCAATATTCAGATGAATAGGAATAGAATTCCTTAATATTTCTTCTGCAATAATCATTCTTACATTTCGTAGTATAGCAGGAACCTTATTAAGATCATCGGGTTTCTCATTTACTAGCAAAATAGGAGCATATCCCATGGCATCTAGCATCTTATATAGAACAAACACGTTCTGAAATAGACCATTAACAAATAAGGAATCGTTGTGAATCGTTGCTGTAGCAAGGGTTATAATTTTCCTCGATGAAAGTGGTCCTAAACTATATTTTAACGCTCTACATGTATCGGATGGACCTTTCTCACACTCCATTACTATTTCATTTGAAGATTTACTTAAGCCTTTTCTTGAAGCATAGCTTCTAAAAGAGAAACACGACCGTGCAGTTCGCGAATACCTTCTAAAAGAAGAGGTACAAATCTTGAATATGCAATTGAAGATCCCTCACTTAATGAGGGCCATGTCTTATGTACATCTTGTGCCATAAATCCCAAATCTTTATCACCCGAATCCTTCCACTTGAATGTATAAGGCTCTAGTTTCAAGATCTCATCTAAGCATGTCGTAAATGCTTTGATGTCAGTCTTTAATTCTCTGTCGGACGTCTGATACATATTCTTAACATATGCGTTTTCTGATACATAGAGTGAACCATTAACTAAAATTCCGGTTGAGCTAATCTGAAGTGTATTGTTTCCGGCGGATACAAATGAAATTGTACTGGGTCCGCATGTTATAAAGGAACTTACTCCAGACGCAATTGTTGATGTAGATCCACTTGATCCAAATAGAATTCCATCCTTATAAAGTGAAGCACTACTTAAGTTAATATTCTGAGTAATTTCGATGGTCTTATCTTCAGTGAAACTTGTAATAAAATCAGCAGACAACGTGTGGGTTTCATAATTAACCATTGTCTGTATATTTGCTATATTTGCCTGTAAAGCTATAATCTGGCCAGCTGTGTCTGATGAACTGGTAATCCCAGTTGCAATTCCTTGTAGAGGAACAATATTTATTACATACGGGTTTGCGTTTGTCGCCATGTCTTCTCTAGAAGTCTATAGTATTTGAAACTAGAATACGAATACTGTCCGTCTAACCGAAGGCCACCCTCCAAGGGAGGGTTAACCGAAGGCCACCCTACCTTTAGACAAAGGGAGGGTTAAACCCGGAATCTCTGACTATAGTCAAACCCCTTCATAGTGTAGACATGGAGAAGAAGGATGCCCCAAAATATAAAGACTTCGACTCTTCTTCCGATACATCGAGTGTTGGCTCAGATGAGTCGCTAGAACAAGCATCAGGGCCTAATTTTGCAGACTTTGCTAGACAACTTACATATGAAAAACCAGAAGAGAACAGTTATTATTCTCCGTTTGACCAGGAAAAGAAAGAAGTAAAGGAGGGAACGTATCCATTTCCAACGACATTCACGGAAAAGAAAGACCCGCCTAAATCAACAGATGTTACAACTCTATTTTTGATTGACAGTCTTAATCGTGATAGAGTTGCCTTCCCACAGCCAACAAACCTTACATTAAAGCTACCACGCACATACAAGAACGTTAAGTCTATTTCATTGACACAAGTGAAACTTCTCTGCAGTTTCTATTACTTTAGTGATAAGTCAGCAAAGTCTAACATTTATTTACCCATTAGGGAAAGAGCACGTGAAGCAATTACTACGTATTATAATCAGTCTTTAACAAAGGTCCTTACAATCCGTCAAGGGACTTATGGAATTAATGATTTATTAAATGAAATTCAAACTCAAATGAATTTTACCCCTCTTTTCTATGATTTCCCTGGTGAATTTACAGATTTCATCAAGATCTTTACAGTAAGTGGCGACTTTGGTATTAATTTTAATCAACCTGGTGATACATATTATGATTCACTAAATAATAAACATATTCCAAATCCAAGCTTTGCAACTATAGTTTCTTATTACTGGGGATCTCGATATGCAGGTCTCCCTGATTATACAATGGACCAGTTCAAAGTTGCTTACTATTACCCTGTCCTATATGAAGTATTCCTTGATGACAATGATGTAATAGCAAAGCCATTTATGAACTTGAATGTACCAGCTAATCTCCTTACCAATGATGAAACCGTATATTCTCACCTGATATTCAATATGTCAGGAATTAACGATAAGGTTGCACTATATCTCATTAATCAGAATATTATACACCTAGATAAATATAGAAAAAATCATACATTTCGCTATAGTCTTGTAAATAGATATCAATTAGCATATGATACTAACTCTTTACAGGTAAATATAACTACTACAACATTAAATACCTCATTAGTAAATTTAATTAATAATACATCTTCTGCTGCGTTAACGAGTATTCTAACAAATCTAGGTCTAACTCCTGCATCATATGCTACATTACAGAATACTGTTAACAAGGCAACCGTTGTTTATACAGGGATGTTTCAGTACTTACAAGATAAATTAACACAACTTGCAGGTATTTCCTTTGCAACATATTCACCGGTATTTTTTAATAACATTGATAATATTATTTACTTTCAGAATGGTCTAAATGCGGTGGGTGTTAGAAAAGGTTATACACTAGAATATTTAACTTCTGGAGAAATTCCTCTAGTTTCAACTCTAACAACTTTAACAAATTCTCCAGGGTATTGGCCTAGAATGATAGCTGCGAATGGTTATAAAAGTAATCTAAGTAGTATAAATTCGCCTAATTCTATAATTCCCTATAATATACCTGGTAAAAACTTTCAGTTTGGTACTAGTGTAATAGATTCAACTGATCATTTCTTTAATACTAATAAGGCATCTCGCAGCGTAGATGCTCTTGTTAATATTTACCCTGGTCAGTATACTATATTTAAGTTCCGCTCATCAGCAAGACAGACATTGCAAGTAGAGACACTACCTTTACCTTATTACTATAGATATGCAGATTACAATAAGACAGGAGAATATAAGGGCGTTCTAGACCTGGATAGAAACAATGTTCCACAAAAATATTTTGATATTTCATACAACTTTGTTTATAATGAAAGTAATAAGACCATGGATTGGGATGCTTCTAGATATAAACCATATATCTTGCGTTCTGCCTTTGGGCAAGACTTCAATACTTCTTTTATAGAGGGTTCTACTTTGACCGCAAATTCTCAGACAAATTATGTAGAGTTTGAATTTACTGCTCCATACCCACCTGGGTTAACAACTGGCTTATGTGCAACAAATACTAGTATTTCTTTTGTTTCTATGTCCGCATTAACAGGTAATTTAAGTACCCTCTTTCCAGATTCATTTACTGCCTTTGTCTACCACGATAAGGCTGCATTTATGGCAGATTTAACCTTTCCTAGAAAAGAAAACCCCTTACACTTCATTAAGGTTGCCTCTACAAATTCTACAAAGTCAGATATAACAATTAATTTTAGTACCTTCTCAGGACATAAATACTATACCATCTTTAGAAGTGATAATTTAGCATGTTCAAATACTCTTTATAGACCATTTGTCTGTACAAGCAGTCTAAGTACTCTTATTAAAACAGATTATCTAGATTTTGACCCCCTTGCGGATCCTACAAGTGGATCTAACCTAAATAACTATCCCTTTGTAACAAATTACAATCCAGATTTTACAAGGCTTCCTACTAATTCTAATTTGATGGGGTTTGATCCTACAAATTCTAAATTTAATATGGTATTACCTATAAAAGATGTACCAATTGGCTATGATATTTCAGGAGTATCAAATGACTTAACAGATTATATTGGCTATGTATCTGGAGAAGGAAGAGTTGAACCAACTACACAATTTAGAGTAGATCCACTATCATTTTATACATTCCAATACTTGTCTCCCTTAGATAATATTGCAGGAACTTACTTTGGTTCAAATACATCGAATTCAATACTAGAACCAATTACTAATAATACTTATACTCATAAGGGAACATCTACATCTGAAGTAAAGATTGTCCATTGGTACGATGGTTTCTCTATCCCCAAGCAATTAGATGACCCGTTTACCTCATTTAATACGATAGGAATATCAAATACCTCATCAATGTCTGAATATATTAAGTCGTATCCTGCAAATTCAGATGATGAGATCATTTTAGGAAGAGGTATTAATGCCATTGGTTTCCTACCCAATGATGGATTATTTGAGGTATCATCATTCTCATTCAAGTCATGTATTTACCCGTTAGCTGCTACTGAACCAACTAAGGAGGATCCTAATTTACAAATTGCATATGTAGGTGTATTTAGTGGATTAAGCTTAGTAAATAATTTTATTACGTTATCATCTGCGTTAACTGTCTTGAAGTTTCAGAATTCTGTTGCATATGGGCCAAATACTCTATATAGAACACCAGGGTTTGGAACTGAATTAGGAACATGGTATACATATTCAAAGGATCCAGCGTTTGTTCCTATAACAAGCCTTAAAGTAAGCGGTTACACACCAAATAGTAATGAGCTCTTGAGTTATAATTCTATGTATTATATGGTACCCTTTAATTCTAAGGGTGCTAATTTAACTTACTCAGCTCTATCTGGTAGCTTGTTAGCATACCCTCGAGGGTATACTGTTAGCTTATCAAATCTATTCTATGGACAAACTACACAAAATACTCCTGGAGTTAATCCTCAGACAGAGTATATTATTCCTGTTAAAAACAATGCAATAGATGCTTCATATGGACCTCAGGGTATATATTCACCTAACCAGTCTCAATATGCAGGGTCTATTCCTATTACAACAACTTCTTTAGGATACAAGGAATATTCATATCTAGCAACTGATATTAATGCGCCCTTTTCGTTTAGTACTTTTATTACCACAAATGAAAATAGCATTACAACATTTATTTCTGAATATTCTGATAACCTCTATATAGTAAATTCTCCTTCAATCGCCTGTTCAAATGACTTAATGAGTTATCCCTCTGCTGCATATGCAAGTTCCTTGAGCACTGCTATTAAATTAAATGGAGGAACAACAGAATGTATGAAGTACTTAGCGACACCTCAGTCTACTCTACAAAATTATGACATAAGTGGTACTATTCTAACGTTTAGCACATTTACTTTTAAAGAACAAAGTGGAACTAATGCTGATGTTACTACACGGTCCATTGAATTAAATAAAAATATGAGCTCTATAAAATTATGGTTATGGGGAGGAGGTGGAGGAACATTACCTACTACAGATAATATATATGGGGGCGCTGGTGCACATGTTAATGTAGAAATTGACGTTTCTACATTATTAAGTACTAACATTTCTACATTGTACCTCGTGGTAGGAAAGGGTGGTAATAGAGATAATGTAGATATTATTGAGACAGTTGGTTCTTTACAGCTATATGAAGAACGTCGTTATGGAGGTGGCGGTACATCACTTCTAGGTAAGTTTGAAAATAAGAATAGCATAGCTTTACAGGGTGGAGGGTTTTCTGGAATATTTACTGGATCTAATATATACGAATCTATACCACTATTAATTGTGGGAGGAGGAGGTGCTGCAGGCGCTACCGAGTTAGGTGGCCCAGGTGGGTTTGGTATTCCAGAAGTTCCATTAAATAGCACAGAGTATCCATTTTCACAGGCAATCTTTGATGGTATTTTCTATAATCGTATCGAGATTATAGAAGCTCGTGATATATTTAATAATTCTGTTATTAACATGGGACCTGTTCAGAATACGGTTGATAGAAACTTAAATACATTATGGGATGTAGTCTACCCTTCTAAAATGAACCCTAATAATTATCTACCAACACCAAATACATATGGTTTAACTTTACAATATTCTCAAATCCCTACACAAATTCAGAAGGTTAGATATTATGGCCCTCCTATAGAAAATAAAGTTAATTTACCAACGGGGTTTATTTTGTATAATGACCAAAATAAGTCGCAAATACTATATTCAAATACATCAATTAAAAAAACTGATTTTCAGACTATATATAATGGCTCATTTGAACAGCAAATATATGAATTTAATCTTACAAAACAGGTAATACCAACTACAATTTCAAGAATGGGCTGGATAGCGGTAGGGCTAAATACAAGTCCTGAGATAAGTATACAATACAGTTTAAATAGATTAACGTGGGTACCAACACAAAATCCCAGTTTATCTACTATTACATCTATTCAGTACGTTGAGGTATTTTCGAAGTGGTTTGCTTCTGGTGAGAAAATCCTACAAAGTTCAGATGGTATTACCTGGACGGCATCTGAGGTATCAGGGTTTACTGGATCTGCCTTCAATACAATTGCATATGGTCTAAATAAAATGATAGCGGGTGGAAATGATGGTTCTCTATTTATATCTACAGATGGCAATAACTGGACTTACACTGGAACTAAATTTACTACTGCAGTTACAAGAATTCGTTTTATCAATGGTGCCTTCTGGGCAATAGGTAATACTGTAAAGAGGAGTGTAGATGGTATGGTATGGACAAATATCGATGGACTACTAACAATAAATGATATTTCATATGGAGTAGGTAGATATGTTATTGCTCAGGATAAAAATGAGGCTTTTGACTCTGGTATTATATATAGTGAAGATGGTAGTACATTTACATGGACATCTCCTTCTCAGCTGAATATAATTAGTTTTACAGGAATTAGTGTAGTATATGCAAATAATCTATTCGTCGCTGTAGGAAAGACTACAGATAATTCTTCATTTATTAAATATAGTATTGACGGTATTAATTGGTTAAATAGTAAATTCTCTACGAATGGTGATATAGAGAGAACTGATATACAATACGCTGGTAATATATTTGTATCAATGGGTAAATCTAAGCAGGGAACTGGATTAGCAGGAAATCAGGTATCTATTATAACAAGCACAGATGCTATTAATTGGTCATATTCCTTATCTGGTGGATTTGATCCAGATTTAGGTTCAGCACTGGTTCAAGGTAAATCTGTAGCATATGGACCTATTACAATTATACCAAATTTATCTACAGTATACATGGAAATTCAATCTGACACAAATAAACCCTATATATATGAAATACGTTCATATGATACTTCTTCAGAAATTCCAGGTAACACATTAAGTCTAATAGATTATAATATAGATACTATATTCTATCCACCTGAAGAATATACAATTGATGTAATAGAATACCCGTTTGTATTTACTTTTTTTAATACTGTAGCGAATTTGAACAAGTTAACAATTTATGCACCAGGTGCAAGTTCTAGTATATTTACAGGTATTTCAGTTAGTTTAGCAAATAACTCCGTTATATACACCGATTCAAAAATAACATCTTTCAAGCAAGATACACAAACCGGTAATACCTCGTATGAAATCCTCTTTGTTCCCCAGTTGAAAGATATATCACAGTTAAACTTAACTTTCACAAAAATTACACCAGGTAGTATAAAGATATCGGATATTAAGGCTTCCTATGATCCTAATATGCTTGTTGAAGAAAAATATATTGAGAGGGCATTAGATTTAGATAATAGACCATCTTCCAATGGGATTTCTAACATATACGATACAGATATGAGTAAATACTGGACACCAGATAAATTTATCCCTGGAGATTTATTAAGATTTAATGTTATATTTAGATCAGCGGCTAATCGTATTAATCGTATTCAGGTTTATAGTGGAGCGTTCCCTTCTGTACAGAGAAATATCATAACATATATTGGTATATATACAGATTCTACTAAATCACTACAACTGTATTCGAGTTCTAATCTTATATTTAGAGAATATAATGGATTATCAATGGTTGAACTTGATATCCTACCAATTTTAGGATATACAAGTATATACATAGAAATAGGTAAGATAACTCAAGGTACACCTATAATTAATGAGATAAAGTTCTATAATATTGGTAAAATAGATGAAACGAGCAGTGGATATAATTCAGGTAATACAATTACCATGACTAGAGATACTCTAAGTGAAAATACAAGGTCTTTAATAAACCCATATGGTGGAGGAGGTGGGACTAATAGCACTGGAGGATACGCTGGTCCTCGAGCCTATACTGGTAGTAAATTTATAGGCGGCAGTCCTGCTATTCTCAAGAATCAGGTAACCGTATCAAGAACTACAGATATTCAGGGTGGTGCAGGTGGTGGTGGTGGTGGTTATTATGGAGGGGGTGGCGGTGGTGTTATTGGTACAAATGGCTTGATAGGAGCTGGTGGAGGAGGTGGTTCTGGATATATCTTTAGAGAAAGGCCTATTTTTACTAATTACAATTATGGTGTTGCATTTCCAGGAATAAATACAAACATTACAAATTACATTAGCCCAGGTTCTAATGAACAAGATATATTAATAAATAATAACATTATACAAAAACAAGTAGTCCCTTATGGTCAGGGTGGAAATCCACTTATAGATTCGGGTCAAGGGGGGCATGGACTTATAGTTATAAAATAC
>Ga0209246_10000626_pt1 | contig 14816 bp, 9 predicted proteins | sample LauGreSpBDMM15SN_2_FD_187560 | JGI IMG/M metagenome (GOLD analysis project Ga0209246, IMG submission 187560) | Freshwater lake microbial communities from Lake Michigan, USA - Sp13.BD.MM15.SN (SPAdes) (version 2) | ecosystem: Environmental > Aquatic > Freshwater > Lake | place: Lake Michigan, USA...
TCGGGGTTTGATGAATCATGCCAGCACCATTCGCATGCCAATTCATGTGCTCAAGGACATCAATCTTTGCCACAAATCGCGCAGGCAGCTGGAGGCAACCCTTGGGCGGGAACCCAGTCATGAAGAATTGGCCAGCCACATGGGCCGTTCGCTTCGCTTTGTCAGAAAGCTGTTGAAACTCAGCATTACCGTGTGTTCAGCGGACCATCCGATTCATGACGAAGCTGATCTGTCCCTGCTTGATACCTTCACATCCAATCCGTCAACTGAACCGCAGGCTATTCTGGAAAACGAAAATATCCAGCACAGTATCGGGCTATGGATGAGCCGCTTGTCAGACAAGCATCGGGAAGTAGTGCAACGCCGATTCGGGTTGCATGGCTACGAATGTGCCACGCTGGAAGAAGTTGGCAAGCAAGTAGGGCTTACGCGAGAACGGGTGCGACAGTTGCAGATTGAAGCACTCGCCAAATTAAGGCGTATCCTGGAGCGTGAAGGGCTTTCGCTGGATTGTTTCAAGGACGATTAAGGAGATTCTGTTGAATCTCCGTGTTACAGGCTGTCTTGGGCAGTCTTGCTACTTTTCCAGGTACTGGATCTTGCCGGGTACACCGTTCCATTCATCAGCATCTGCTGGTGAAGGCTTGATTTCGGTGATGTTCGGCCACTTCACCGAAAGCTCGGCATTGAGCTTGATGAACTGGAGCTGGTCTTCTGGTACTTCATCTTCGGCAAAAATGGCATTCACTGGACATTCCGGCTCACACAGTGCGCAGTCGATGCACTCGTCGGGATTGATCACCAGCATATTGGGACCTTCATAAAAACAGTCCACCGGGCAGACCTCGACACAGTCTGTGTGCTTGCAGCGGATGCAATTCTCGCCAACCACGAATGTCATTGTTGCTACTCCTGATCTTGCCGGCAGATGCCGGGTGGGTCGTATTCTGAATGCGAACCGGACCAGAGGGGTCCGAAGGACGCGCATTTTAGCAGCATTATTCCAACAATTTACAGGTTTGAGGTTTGTTGTTTGAGGGCTGATGAAGGGAGCTCCGGGCGGGCATACCGCAGCAGCGTCAGTGTTTACGCAGTTCCTTCAGACGGTACAGCAGTTCCTGGGCCTGGCGAGGCGTCAGCTGGTCAGGGTCGGTCGCGTCCAGAATATCAAGGGCAGGATGATTCGGCAGCGAGGCAAACAGGTCGTTCTGCACCTGCTGTTGCTGTGTGGCCAGACTGCTTTTGAAGCCTTCGTCCTTTTCCAGCTGCTGCAATTTATGACGCGCACTTTCGATTACCCTGCGCGGGATGCCTGCGAGCTGGGCTACCTGCAAACCGTAACTCTGGTTCGCGGGGCCTGGTTTCACTGCGTGCAGGAACACAATGCTGTCGCCGTGCTCGGTAGCGTCAAGATGCACATTGCTGATGCTGGGATAATCATCGGGCAGGGCGGTCAGTTCGAAATAATGGGTGGCAAACAAGGTGAACGCCCTGATAGTGCTGGCGATATGGATGGCACAGGCCCAGGCAAGGGAGAGTCCATCGAAGGTGCTGGTGCCTCGGCCGATTTCATCCATCAGTACCAGGCTATTGCTGGTAGCGTTATGCAGGATGTTGGCAGCCTCCGTCATTTCGACCATGAAGGTCGAACGGCCCTGGGCCAGGTCATCCGAGGAACCTATGCGCGTGAAGATACGATCGACCGGCCCAATACGCGCCAGGTCAGCGGGAACATAACAGCCAGTATGAGCCAGCAACACTATAATTGCGGCCTGGCGCATGTAGGTTGATTTGCCCCCCATGTTGGGGCCCGTGATGATCAGCATGCTGTTGTCGCCATCCAGGTGCAGATCGTTGGCGACGAACGTGCCCGAGGTGACTTGTTCAACGACAGGATGCCGGCCCGCCTTGATATGGATGCCGTTTTCCCCACACAGATCCGGGCAATACAGATCCAGTGCATGTGCACGTTCGGCGAAATTACACAGTACATCCAGTTCTGCCATGGCATAGGCGCTTTGCTGCAGGGCGTCCAGTTCCTCGGCCAGGGTTTCCAGCACTGCGTCGTAGAGCAGTTTTTCCCGAGCCAGCGACTTGCTGTTGGCGCTGAGGACCTTGTCCTCGAAGACCTTGAGTTCTGGCGTGATATAACGCTCGGCATTTTTCAGGGTCTGGCGCCGAATGTATTCTGCAGGCACGGTTTCTGACTGTGCGCGACTGAGTTCGATGAAATAGCCGGACACCCGGTTGTAACCGACCTTGAGTGTGGAGAGTCCGGTACGTGCGCGTTCCTGTTCTTCGAGCCGGGTAAGAAAAGCACCGGCATTACTGCTCAGATTGCGCAGCTCGTCCAGTTCGGCATCAAAGCCTTCGGCAATAACACCGCCTTCGCGCAAGACCACCGGCGGATTTTCCATTATGGCTTTTTGTAAAAGTTTTGCCTGCAATGGAAATTCACAAATACTGTTCGCCAATTCCCGCAAGCGTGGAGATTCCACCGAAGCCAACAGGGTTTGCAATAGGGGTAACATTTCGAGTGCATCGCGCAGACGCGCCAGATCGCGCGGACGCGCTGAGCGCAAACCGACACGCGAGAGAATACGCTCGGTATCACCAATCAGTTTAAGTACCGGCTGGATTTTTTCGTAGTGGTAGCCATCCTTCAAGCTGCCCACGGATTCCTGGCGCTGCCGGATCACCCGATGGTCGCGGATGGGTCGATGGAACCAGCGTCGCAGAAAACGGCTGCCCATCGGAGCGGAACAATGGTCGAAGATCGACACCAGCGTATTGCTGGTCGTGCCGCCCAGATTGAATTCGATTTCGAGGTTGCGGCGGCTGATGGCATCGAGAATCAAGCTGTCTTCTGCCAGTTCTACGCGCAAGCTGCGACAGTGGGGCAGGTCGTTGTGCTGGGTACTACGGGCGTAATTGAGCAAACAACCGGCAGCCTGAATCGCCACTATCATTCCGCTGCAACCAAAACCATCAAGGTTGTCGGTGCCAAACTGGCGCGTCAGGGCGCGTAGTGCAGAATCAAAATCGAATTCCCAGGCCGGACGCGAGCGCAGCCCGCGGCGTGCTTTTAGTAATGCGGAAAGACCCAGGGTATCGGGAACCAGCAATTCAGCCGGATCCAGCCGCTGAAGTTCTGCCTCCATTGTGCTCTCGTTGTCAGTCTCCAGTATGGTGAATCGTCCGGAACTGACATCAAGTGCTGCCAGTCCGAAACGGCCATCGTGCTGCCACATGGCCGCCAGCAACTGATCACGGAATTCCTGCAGCAGCGCCTCTTCGCTGAGGGTGCCCGGGGTGATAAGACGCACCACCTTCCGCTCAACCGGTCCCTTGCTGGTGGCCGGGTCGCCGATTTGTTCACAGATTGCGACCGATTCACCATGCTCTACCAGTTTGGCGAGATAGCGATCGGCCGCATGGTAGGGAATGCCACACATTGGAATCGGGGAACCGTTGGCCTTGCCGCGCGCGGTAAGCGTTATGCCGAGCAATTCCGCTGCCTTCACGGCATCCTGGAAAAACAATTCGTAAAAATCACCCATGCGATAGAACAGCAGCTCGTTCGGGTAGTCGGCTTTCACCGTCAGGAACTGCTGGATCATCGGGGTATGCTGGGTCGGGGAGTTATTCAATGGGGCATTCAATCAGGCAAAGCAAGCTGCGAACCGGATACTACCTTAACAACTCCGCCCCCTCCAAGCGTGGCAAGTTTCTTTGATGAAATCGGGTTTATCTGCTTTAATGAGGCTCGCTTCCGAAGCCTTCCAACGCTTCCTTCCGGCACTGCTCCGACTGGCAACTGCTTAACAACTATTAGCAAAACCAGACCAATAACCGGCAAGAACCAGGCACTAGCTCCGGAACCAGGCGCTTTGATCATAATTTTAATATAGCGACATTTTCATCTTCAGGATTAATCCAATGGCAGCAGAGAAAGAAACCAATAAAGACAAGGCTCTTACCGCAGCCCTGGCCCAGATTGAACGCCAGTTTGGCAAAGGTTCCATGATGCGTCTGGGTGACAGTGAGACCGTGGCCATTCCTGCCATCTCCACTGGCTCGCTTGGGCTTGATATTGCCCTCGGTATTGGCGGTTTGCCCAGGGGACGTATTGTTGAGATCTACGGACCGGAATCGTCAGGCAAGACCACACTAACCTTGCAGGTAATTGCCGAAGCACAGAAGTCGGGCGGCACCTGTGCATTCATTGACGCAGAACATGCTCTCGACCCGATTTATGCCGAGAAACTGGGTGTGGATGTCTCCAATCTGCTGGTGAGCCAACCGGATACCGGCGAACAGGCACTTGAGATCTGCGACATGATCGTACGCTCCGGCGCAGTCGATGTGGTTGTCATCGACTCCGTGGCAGCGCTGACGCCGCGTGCAGAAATCGAAGGCGACATGGGCGACAGCCACATGGGTCTGCAGGCCCGCCTGATGTCCCAGGCGCTACGCAAAATGACGGGTAACATCAAGAACTCAAACACCCTGGTGATTTTCATTAACCAGATTCGTATGAAGATCGGAGTGATGTTCGGTTCACCTGAAACCACTACCGGTGGCAACGCATTGAAATTCTATGCCTCCGTCCGCCTGGATATTCGTCGCATCGGCTCGGTCAAGGATGGCGATGAGGTCATCGGCAGCGAGACACGAGTCAAAGTAGTAAAGAACAAGGTGGCACCTCCGTTCAAGCAGTGCGAATTCGAGATCTATTACGGCGAAGGCATTTCCCGCAATGGTGAGATCATCGATCTTGGCGTTGCCAACGGTCTGGTGGACAAAGCCGGTGCCTGGTACGCCTACAACGGTGAGAAGATCGGCCAGGGCAAGAAAAATGCAGTCATCTATCTGGCCGAGCACCCCGCAGTGGCCAAGGAACTCGAAGCCAAGCTGCGGACTACGCTGCTGGCTCCCAAGCCTCCGCGCAAAGGGGCTCCAGGGAGCGATACCGTCAAGGATGATGATCAGGTTTGAAATGACCGGGTTTGAAAAGCTCCGCCCTTTTGCAAAGCTCCGTCATGAAGGGAAATGAAAACGAGGCTCCCGCCGTCACAGTACGGCGGGCAGCCATGGACCTGCTGGCACGCCGGGAACACAGTTTCCACGAGCTGCTGGAAAAACTCACTGAAAAATATCCGGATTTCAGTCCAGCGGAGCTGCTAAGGCCAGTGCTGGAACAATTGCGGGCTGAAAACCTTCAGTCCGACAGCCGATTCCTCGAAGCCTTTGTGCGTTACCGCAGTACCAGGGGCGTCGGCCCCCTCAAGATTGCCTCTGAACTTTACCCCCGCAAACTCGATGCAGGCCTGATAGAGCAGGCCCTTTACGACAGTGGCATCGACTGGCGTGAACTATGTTGGCAAGCCCTCCAGAAAAAGCTTGGATCCAGGGGTGCCCCAAGCCTGCTGGATCAACAGGAAAAGCTGCGTTGCCAGCGATTTTTGCAACAGCGCGGGTTCAGTCATGACCAGATCGCCCAGGTGCTGAAAAACGGCAGGGGCTGTGCCTCAATCGACAGGGATTGAGGCACATTCGGGTCTCTGAAAACCCCTCCCTAAACCCTCTACAAACCCCTCTCCAACCCCCGTAAATGACCACAAATTTGTTAATGAGTTTGCCAAACATATGGGCTACACTTGCCCTCGATTTTCCACCCGACTCAAGCAGGATTTTCGCTCTCAATGCGATTGAAAAGTATCAAACTTGCAGGATTCAAATCCTTCGTTGATCCCACCACTGTCAACTTCCCCAGCAACTTGTGTGCTGTTGTAGGTCCGAACGGTTGTGGCAAGTCCAACATCATTGATGCGGTTCGGTGGGTGATGGGTGAGAGCTCTGCCAAAAATCTGCGCGGCGAATCGATGACCGATGTAATTTTCAACGGGTCGAGCAACCGCAAGCCGGTAGGCCAGGCCTCTGTTGAACTGGTGTTCGACAACTCCGAACGCAGGATCGCAGGCGAGTATGCCGGTTTCACCGAAATTTCCGTGAAGCGCGTAGTGAACAGCGATGCGCAGTCAACCTATATCCTGAATGGCACCAAGTGCCGTCGCCGTGACATCACCGATCTTTTCCTCGGTACCGGACTGGGACCACGTTCCTACTCCATCATCGAGCAGGGCATGGTCTCGCGCCTGATTGAATCCAAACCGGAAGACCTGCGCATCTTCATCGAGGAAGCGGCTGGCATCTCCAAGTACAAGGAGCGCCGCAAGGAAACCGAAAGCCGGATCAGTCGCACCCGCGAAAACCTTGAGCGTCTCAAGGATATCCGCGAAGAACTGGAAAGACAGTTGCAGCACCTGCAGCGTCAGGCCAAGTCAGCAGAGAAGTACCGCGAGTACAAGCAGGAAGAACGTGACCTGACCGCCCGCGTGCAAGCCTTGCGCTGGCAGCGTTTCAATGAAGAAGTCGGCAACTCCCAGCACATAATCAATGAGCTCGAAATCAACCTGGAAGCCGGTATTGCCAAATACCGCAACGTTGAAGCGGATATCGAGCAGAAGCGCGAGTCCGGCAACGAATCGCACGAAATCTACCAGGAAGTCCAGGCCAGCTACTACACGCTGGGCAGTGAAATCAGCCGTATTGAACAAAGCATCGAATACCAGCGCCAGCGCAAGCAGCAGCTGGAAGAAGATTTGCGCAGCACCACCGATTCCCTGAACCGGGCGCAGCGCGAACTGACCGAAGATCTGGACAAGATCACCTCGCTGGACGAGGAGATCAACATGCTGGAGCCTCAACTCGGCGAAGCCCGCATGCAAGAAGAACTAGCAAGCGCCGCGCTCGAGGAAAGCGAGCAGGCCATGCATCAGTGGCAAGTGCAGTGGGACCAGTTCAACCAGGATTCATCCAACGCCGTGCGCAAGGCCGAGGTTGAACAACAGCGCATCAATCATCTTGAAAACATTGTCGATCGCGGTATCCAGCGCAAGACCACCATGAGCAAGGAGCTGGAAGGACTTGCCACCGATCCCGAGGCCGAACACCTCGCTACCCTGGAAAGCAACCTGGGCGAACTCAGCAGCAGCCAAGGCGCACTGGAACGACAGAGTGCAGCACTCAATGCCGAGATGGATACCACCCGCATCCAGCTGAAAGCCAGCCACGAGCGTCTCAACCAGGAGCGTTCACGCGTACAAACCCTGCTGGGGCGTCAGGCTTCCCTGGAAGCCTTGCAACAGCAAGCACTCGGCAGCAAGAACAAAGGACGGCAGCAGTGGCTGGAAAAACACAGCCTCGCTTCACGCCCACGTCTGGTGGATTCACTTAAGGCAGAAAGTGGCTGGGAAAAAGCCCTTGAAACCGTCCTGGGTGAACATCTGCAGGCGGTGTGCGTGGATGATCTGGAACAATTGGCGCAATCACTGGCTGACTTCACCGAAGGTCAGCTGACCTTGCATGACAACAAGGCGGCCTCCACCAGCGTCACGCACAACAATACGGCTCTGGCCGGACGTGAACTCCTCAACAAGGTGCGTTCCGATGTTGCGCTGGGCAGCCAGCTCAGAGGCATCTATGTTGCCGACAGTCTGGCCGAAGGGCTGGGACTGCGTCGTCATCTGGTCCCCGGCGATTCAATCATTACCCGAGAAGGCGTCTGGCTCGGTCCTGACTGGTTGAAACTGTCCAAGGGTTTTGATGAAAAAGCCGGCATGATCCAGCGTCAGGACGAGTTGTCCCGCCTCGCTGCCGACATCGACAGCGCCAAAGCGCTGGTCAACGAACAGGAAGATGTCGCCGACATGCTGCAGGAACAGCTGAAACAGCATGAACAAACCAAGGAAGACATTATTCGCCAGTTGAGTGAGGTCAACCGCAAATTGACCAGCATCAGCTCGGACCGTTCTGCGCGTTTGATGAAGATTGAACAGATCACCGAACGTCGCAAACGTCTGCGTCAGGAAATCGATGAGCTGGAAAAACAGTTGCAAGTAGAGCAGAACAATATTCAGGGTTCACGTTCTTCATTGCAGATTGCCCTCGACCAGATGGAAGAAGACAACGCACGCCGCGAAGAACTTCTGCTTGGCCGTGACGAGCATCGCCGTGTGCTGGACCAGACCCGACAGAAAGCCCGTAACGACAAGGACAGTTCCCACCAGCTGGCTTTACGCCACCAGACCATGCTGGCGCAGCTGAACTCACTGAAAGTGACTCTGGATCGTGTTACCTCACAAGTGAAAAATTACGAAATACGCCGTGACCAATTACTGGAACATCTCAAGTCCACCGATGATCCGCTGCCTGGGCTGAAAGTAGAGCTGAATGAAAAGCTCAATACCCGTTCAGGCGTAGAGCAGCAGTTGAGTATCGCCAAGGCTCGAGTCGACGAACTGGAGCATGCAATGCGTGATCTTGACGGTCAGCGCCACCAGTTGCAGGAAAGCAACCAGAAAGTGCGCGACCAGTTGGTCATGCTCAGGCTCGGGATTGAAGGCGCCACTGTCAAGCGTGCTGCGCTGGAACAACAGTTGCTTGAGCTAAACTACGATCGTGAAACAGTCCTGCAGAGCATGCCGGAAGAAATCAGCGAAAGTGGCTGCGAACAGGAACTTGAACAGATCGCTGCACGCATTCAGCGCCTTGGACCGATCAACCTGGCCGCCATTGACGAATATTCCGTTCAGTCCCAGCGCAAGATTTATCTGGATGCCCAGAACGATGAACTCGAACGGGCACTGGAAACCCTGCAGAATGCGATTCGCAAGATCGACAAGGAAACCAGGACCCGCTTCAAGGAAACCTTCGACAAGATCAACAACGGACTGCAGGCGCTGTTCCCCAAAGTGTTTGGTGGCGGACATGCGTACCTGGATATGGTCGGCGATGATCTGCTGGATACGGGTGTGGCCATCATGGCGCGTCCCCCGGGTAAAAAGAACAGCACCATCCACCTGCTGTCCGGAGGTGAAAAAGCCATGACTGCGATCGCCCTGGTCTTTTCAATTTTCCAGCTCAATCCTTCACCGTTCTGTATGCTCGACGAAGTGGATGCGCCGCTGGATGATGCCAACGTGGGCCGTTACGCTGCACTGGTGAAAGAAATGTCCGAAGTGGTACAGTTTATCTTCATTACCCACAACCGTCTCACGATGGAAGCTGCCAATCAGTTGCTTGGTGTGACCATGCATGAGCCTGGTGTTTCTCGCCTGGTAGCAGTGGATATTGATGAAGCCGCTGAAATGGCAGCCATGTAAACAGGCTGGCCACAGGCAGTGACTGAGAGGATCCGTGCTTATGATCCATGCTTATGATCAATGTAAAAGTAGCTTGCAGAAGAATGCAGAAGCAAATGCGATGAATAAACCAAACTCAATTTCACTGGCTCAATGGTTCTGACAATGACAGAGCAACTTGTCATTCTCGTTATCGTGGTTTTCGTGTTGGTGTTGCTCGATGGCTTGCGTCGCAAGTGGAGCGACCGGCGTGATCGTGTCGTGTTGAAAATCGACAAAACCCTTCCGCGCGTCGAAATCCCTGACGATGAGCTCTTTACGCCCGAACTTCCCAATGGCGGCGCTCGTACCCTGCCAAGGGACACAGACGCCATTGTCCGTCCAGCCAAGCCGGCCCCCAAACTCAAAAGTCTGCAAAAACGGCGTGAGCAGCTGAGGCCGGAAAATGTCCCGGTTTTGCTGGATACCGTGGAAGTGGAAGAAGAACAGATTGAACATACCAATGTCTTCGCTGACAGTAGTAGCACACCCGCCGGTGAAGCTGCCGATTATGCTGTGGAAATGGAGGAGGAAACCATGGGCATGTATGAAGAGGAAATTGAAGAATTCATCGATGGTCTGGAAGCAGAATCCAGCGTTGTGTCCAAAGTCAGGTCCCAAGCCAAAGGCAAGGACGGAGATGAGGATGAAGAGTGGGACGACGAGTGGGAGCCTGTAGAGGACGACGAGGAAGACGACGAGGAGGAGGATGAAGAAGACGAGGAAGAGCCCTGGGAGGAGACCTGGGAAGATGACTCGGATGACGATGATGACGAGGAAGCTGACGAAGAGGATGATGAAGACGACAAGGACGACGACTACGAAGATGACGACGACGACTTCGAAGATGATGATGACGATGATGATGCGGAAGATGACGACGAGGATCAATTTCCCGACGAGTTTGGCGACTATGAAGATGAGGACGAAGCCAGCAACAAGGTGGTTGTCGAATCACGTCGGGTAGAACCAGCCTTCGGCAAAGACGAGCTTGATACCTATGAGTTTGAGGGTCATTACGAACCCAACTTCGAGGATGAATCAAGCGTAGAGGCTGTTGCCGCTCACGGAAAAGCTGGTGCAATTCCACGTAAGCCTCCTTTCGGCGCTGGTTTCCTCAGCAAGAAAGACCAGGGCGAACTGTTTCGCGAAGAACCAGTGAATAATACTGCCAGCGCTCAACTGGCTGCAGCGAGCAGTCCGCAGGAAGTCATCATCATCAACGTGATGGCGCGGGCGGGCACGGTATTTGAGGGTTATGACTTGCTACCGGTATTGCAACTCCAGGGCATGCGTCTTGGTGACATGAGCATTTTCCACAAGCACAGTGGCAGCAATTCAAGCGGTACGGTAATTTTCAGTATGGCCAATATGGTCAAACCAGGTTCTTTTGATCTTGCAACAATGGAAAACTTTACGACTCCCGGCGTTAGCTTCTTCCTGCAATTGCCCAACAAGTACGGCAACATGGCCAGTTTTGACCAGATGCTTACTGCCGCGAACGCACTCAAGCATGCGCTTGATGCCGAGTTGAAAGACGAGAACCGCAGTGTGCTCACACGCCAGACGCTGGAACATTATCGTCAGCGCATCAGGGATTTTGAGCTCAAAATGCTCTCTCGCAAATAAGACAGCCCTGGATACCCGCCATGACGGATAGTGCTTCTGCCAGAGCAAAAGTGCAGCAGGAATTGCTTACCCTGCGGCTGCAAATCGAATACCACAACCGTCTTTATCACCAGCTCGACCAGCCCGAAATTACCGATCAGGAATACGACGAACTCTTTGCGCGTCTGCAAGTCCTGGAGGCGCAGTATCCCGACCTTGTTACTGCCGATTCCCCTACCCAACGTGTAGGGAGTGCGCCACTGGGTAGTTTCAAGCAGGTCACTCACATCATCCCGATGCTTTCGCTCGACAAGGTCTTTGATGAGGCTGAACTCAACCGTTTCGAAGAACGGTGCCTGAAACGGTTGGGGCTTGCAGGACCCCTGGAATACAACTGCGAACCCAAGATTGATGGGGTAGCGGTCAGTCTCTTGTACGAAAACGGCATACTAGTTCGTGGTGCGACTCGTGGCGATGGCACAACTGGTGAAGACATCACCCACAATGTCAGAACCATCAAGGACATCCCCCTTCGCCTGGAAGGCAGCGGTATTCCCGCGCGATTGGAAGTCCGCGGTGAAATTTTCATGAGCAAGAGCGGGTTTGCCGCCATGAATGAGGAAGCTGCACGCAAGGGCGAGCGGACCTTCGTCAATCCGCGCAATGCGGCTGCCGGCACACTGCGCCAATTGGATTCACGGGTTACTGCCACGCGTCCGCTCACGATGAATTGCTATGGTGCCGGCGTAATCGGGGGCGGCGTGTTGCCACCTACGCTCAACGGGATTTTGACCCAGCTCGCGCAATGGGGCTTGCAGATCAATCCATTGGTACGCTGCGTCATGGGTGCCGAGCATTGCCATGCCTACTGCGCCGATATCCTGCAGCAACGCAACGGGCTGGACTATGAGATTGATGGGGTTGTGATCAAGCTTAACCAACTCGCCCAGCAAGAGCAGCTGGGAATGAATGCGCGTACGCCACGCTGGGCCATGGCCTACAAGTTTCCTGCCGAGGAAATGGCAACAGAACTGCTGGATGTGGAATTCCAGGTAGGACGCACGGGTACCATTACGCCCGTGGCACGCCTGAAACCTGTGTTTGTCGGCGGGGTGACAGTCAGCAATGCTACCTTGCACAACATGGATGAAGTGGCACGGCTGGGCATCAAGATCGGGGACAAGGTGATCATACGTCGTGCAGGTGATGTGATTCCCAAGATTGTTGCCGTCAGTGGCGACAATGACAATCCGGCCGGTCGTGAAATTATTGCGCCTGCTACTTGCCCTGTCTGTGGTTCACCCGTGATCAAGGAGGAGAATGAAGTCCTGTTGCGTTGCAGCGGTTCTCTGATATGTCGTGCGCAGTTGATCCAGTCAGTGATTCATTTTGCTTCACGTGGCGCCATGGACATTGAAGGCCTGGGCAGCAAGCTGGTAGAACAGTTGGTGGAGCAGAAATTGGTGAGTACCCTGGCTGACATTTATACGCTGGATCAGCAGACCCTGGAAAGCCTCGAACGCATGGGCAGCAAGTCTGCCCGGAATCTCCTCGAAGCCATTGAACATAGCAAACAACAACCGCTGGCACGTTTTCTGTTTGCCCTTGGTATCCGTGAAGTAGGGGAAGCCACCGCACTTTCACTCGCCAGGTATTTCGGCAAACTGGCAACACTTATGGATGCCGATGAAGCCTTCTTGCTGCAGATACCCGATATTGGTCCGGTGGTCGCGAGGCGCATTGCCGAATTTTTCCGGCAGCCGGGCAACCGCGAACTTATCCAGCGCCTGCTGGATGCTGGCGTTAACCCGCCGGAACAAGCACCATTGGTGCGGGAAAGCCTGCCGCTCAACGGTCAAACATGGGTCGTGACCGGCACTCTGGAAGCCATGGACCGCTCACGCGCCAAAGAACTGCTGCAACAGTTGGGAGCCAAGGTGGCAGGTTCAGTATCAGCCAAGACCACGAAGGTTGTAGCCGGACCAGGTGCCGGTTCCAAACTTGCCAAGGCGGAAGAACTCGGTATTGAAGTCCTGGATGAAGCAGGCTTTCTTGAGCTGCTTGGAACGCATGGAATTAATTCATGACAAGCATCTCTGTCCAATACACCCAATCCCGCATTTTCCTTGTCCAAATACTACTTCGGCGATCAGGTCCTCGTTGAGGACAGACCAAATGAAAAACGCTAAAATGACCATATGCAAAATGTTTTGAAGTTATTGTCGATCTCCCTGGTGCTGTTTCTGACAGCTTGTGCTTCCGCTCCTCCCAAAAACATCAGCAACGTATGCGCCATATTTGAAGATCGTGGCAGTTGGTACAAGTCTGCACGCAAATCCCGCGATCGTTGGGATGTACCCATTGCAGTGAACATGGCCATCCTCTATCAGGAGTCTGCGTTCAGGGGCAGGGCAAAACCAGCCCGCAAATTCTATTTCGGCTTTATTCCAGGTCCACGCCCCTCAGATGCCTTTGGCTATGCCCAAGCCCTGGACAGCACCTGGAACGATTACCAGAATTCAGCTGGCAACTGGGGCGCACGTCGTTCCAGTTTCAAGGATGCGGTGGACTTTGTCGGGTGGTACAACCACAGCTCGAACCAGATAAACGACATCCCCAAGGATGACGCCTACAATCTTTATCTGGCCTACCACGAAGGCAATGGGGGATTTCGCAACCGGACCTACGAGAACAAGGACTGGTTATTGACGACAGCCCGTAACGTACAGGAAAACGCGACCCGCTACGGAACCCAGTTGCAGACGTGCGAGCCTGATCTCAATCGCAGCTGGTTCATGAGGATGTTCTTTTGAGTTGGTGGGGAAAACTGATCGGCGGTACTTTCGGATTCATGCTGGGTGGCCCATTGGGTGCCATGCTGGGTGCTTCTATTGGTCACAACTTTGATCGCGGTGTGAATCGCTTCCAGGCCTCCAGTTCCAGTGGCGGTTTTGGGGCGGAAGCTGAAGTCGAAAAAATCCAGTCTGCATTCTTCACCACTACCTTCTCGATGATGGGCTATCTGGCCAAGGCCGATGGCCAGGTCACACACGAGGAAATCGCGCTGGCTCAATCCGTCATGCGGCAGATGAACCTTAATCCGCAACAGCAGAAAGTTGCCATCAACCTGTTCAACAAAGGCAAGGAAGCGGATTTTCCGGTCGATCAGGTATTGGCCCAGTTCAGGGTCGAGTGCCATCGCCGCAGTAATTTGTTGCAGATGTTTCTCGAAATCCTGATCGCGACTGCGATGGCGGATGGAACCTTGCATGCCAGTGAACAGCGCCTTCTGCAGCGCACTGCGCAAAGTATCGGCTTCAGTGCAGAACAGTTTGCGTTCATTCTGCAGCGGCAAAAAGCCGGACAGCACATGCACCAACAACGCCCTGATTCAGCCAGTGCGCTCAAGGATGCTTACAAGCTATTGGGCGTGCAACCAGATAGCAGCGATGCCGACGTCAAAAAAGCCTATCGCCGCCTGATGAACCAGCATCATCCGGACAAACTGGTCGCCAAGGGCTTGCCTGAGGAAATGATGGAGCTGGCCAACAAGAAAACCATGGAAATCAAGGAAGCCTACGAACTGGTCAGCAAATCCAGGGCTGGCTGAGGCGGTCCGTTGTCGCAAGCTGGTCGCAAGCTCGGCAGTTTGGGTTGCCTGGCGGGCGCAAGGGGGGAAATCCGGGGCAAAAAAAAGCCCGACGAGGACGGGCTTTTCAGTATTTCAGTAATGGCTTACAGATGGAGAGCAAGCCATTGATTGAGAGAATTATTGGCCACAATCCTCTCAACTACAGAATCAGAGTGCCAATGTCCAAAAAAGTTCCTGCTTCCGGGAAAAGTCGCCAATATTTTCTGGACCATCACGAACGGCCTGCGACTGCATCAAAGTACGCGGATATCCAGCCCCAGTTTTTCCAGCTGGGCCTGCTGCGTTTTGTTACTGACAATACCCATGCTGGG
>Ga0209246_10000629_pt1 | contig 14774 bp, 14 predicted proteins | sample LauGreSpBDMM15SN_2_FD_187560 | JGI IMG/M metagenome (GOLD analysis project Ga0209246, IMG submission 187560) | Freshwater lake microbial communities from Lake Michigan, USA - Sp13.BD.MM15.SN (SPAdes) (version 2) | ecosystem: Environmental > Aquatic > Freshwater > Lake | place: Lake Michigan...
TGATTATAACCCAAAAGGAAGTAAAGATGAGTATGGGTATCAGAAATATAGATATATGGGTGATAATAAAATGAGGTGGTATCCTAACAAGGACATTGGAAAATCATGGGATCCTAATTATGATAATTATTTAGGTACTTCTTGTACAGATTATGAATTAGGTGAAGATATGAAAATGAAAGAATAAGATTGTAATAAATCAACTAAAAATAATATAAAACATACAATTTATATTATAATGAACTACATACAGTAATCTGAAAAATTATCGTCTACCCTTGTTAATATTATGTTGCCAATCAGTATGCCACCCTCCAGTACTTCCAGCATGAAAACCACCTGCAACTGCCCACATATGACCGTCATGGCGAACAAGTATACCTGATCCACCCCCGGGGTTCTTACCTGTTTTGTCAAGTTTGTTAATGGCAAAATGATTTTGGTCACGCATACCAATCACCCATTCATCACCATTGGGGTGGATCATTCTGATATTTCCTTTTACCACTAGATCATCACCCTGTGATGCCATAGTTGATTTAACTAAACTAACAATCTCTTCTTTAGTTAACCCAGTGTTTCCAGACGCTACTAGGCCGGTTAACGCTGAATTTAGCGCGTAATCTCCCTTAACTTGATATCCGCTTAAATCAGATTTTAGGCCGGTTAACGCTGAATTTAGCGCGTAATCTCCTTTTGGTTGAAATTCACTTAATTCAGATTTTAGGGCATAATCTCCTTTTACTTGATATCCGCTTAATTCAGATTTCAGGGCATAATCTGCCAAATCTCCTATTTTACTATAATTTGCAGCTTTGATTTCACTTTTAGTCGCATATGTATTTGTTACATCATTTTTAAAAATATTAAAATCATACCTGGAAACAGTGAGTTTTGACATTGTTATAATATAATATATTAAATTATTTATCTTTAATTTATTTTTTATTAATTAATTCACTATTATCTATACCTAACGTCTTAAAACGCTTTATTATATGATCCTCCGTTGACACAATTTCCGTATCATTCATAATTTGAAAAACTACATCTAATAATTTCAAATATTTAGTTGTCACTTCATTCTTTGTTTTTATTTCTCTTAAATATTGTTTAATTACTCTATCTTGACACTTTTCTTCACTACACTTATTGTAATTACTCATAAAATCTTCCTTGTATTTATTAAATAAATATTGAACAACATCATCCCTAGCAGTTTTTAATAAAAGAGGAGAATTCACAATATTTTCATAAATGTATTTGTCAATACCACTCTTATTTTTTAACTTTTCCTTAATACGTTTTATTTTCAACATCTGTTTACCACTCCATACCATTTTCTTTGCACCAACCGGAATCTCACCCTTCCTAATATCTTCCATCGTAGAAAATTTCCTTTTAGAAAATACATTGGGCTTTCTTTTCAAAGCAATCAAATCACCTGTATCACCCAAATCACTCAAATCTATAGACCTAATTTCATCAAATCTTATTTGATAATTTAATAAACTCTGAATCTCTTTATCAAAACAAATCATTAACATTTCAATCTTTTGTAATTCAACCCTCGTCTTTTTTAAATTTGAACAATTAAATACATCTGGCGCATTCAATAATACAGAATTCATAACATTTCCAACAAAAAAATTATCTTCGTACAACTCTGAAATATACACCTTGAAACTACCCAAACCCATCCCCTTAACCACTATCCTATACGCAACCATACATGCAATTATCATACGTAAATCTATTAATGACGTACTCATATCAAAATTTATATTATATATCTTTAATTTATTAGTTATCTTTTCTAACACATTCTCAATTTCATCCAATAAATCGTAATTATTACCAATGTCATCTATACCAATATTTTTTATTTCTAAAATCTTCTTAACTATATCATAGTAAACAGCTTTCTTTTTTGATAATGATTTTTCTTCATACACTCTCATCCTATCTGTAAACGCGCTACGCATTTCTTCTCCTTCTTCAGTTTCACCCATTTGTTCATCACTTTCTTCTTCACCACTTTCTTCTTCACCACTTTCTTCTTCACCACTTTCTTCTTCACCACTTTCTTCTTCACCACTTTCTTCTTCACCACTTTCTTCTTCACCACTTTCTTCTTCGTCAGTAAAGTCAAAAGTTGTTTCTTCTTCTATATATCTTACTTCTTTTTGAGCAATCTTGAAACCCTGTGACATTTCCATTATATCATTCGATGTTACCGGTATCATTTTTTCATTCTGATACCCAAATTCAAATCCATACATTCTATATAATCCCTTGTCCCCTAATTCTACTCTATTTACCTGAAAATATCTACCATTCTTTAATAAAATATCATTGAAAAATAATTCACTCCTATTTATAATAATCGGTGAAAAATTTAATAAAGCACCAATCTTTGATTCGTTATACCTTATAATCCTACCCATCACACCCTTGTAATCACCACGCTTAATCATAACTACACCATCTTTTATATGTTTAATATCTCTATCGTATAAAAATAAAATTTTCTTACAATGTGTCAAATACTTATTTACACCTATTTCCGCCAACACAACACAATGATCTATAATCTCACCCTTTTCTAATCTTTTAGACGAATCTATATCGTAATTTACACCTATCTCAACTTCATAATTTGCAGGCAAAACATATCTCACCTCCACTTGTCTACCTTTATTTACACCTGATACAATCATCGCATCCATAGAATGCTCAAAATTTACATCAACACCATTGTCACGTGACACCTTAAATTCTATACTTTTTTTACTTTTTTTTAATGGCTTTACACTTTTTGTTACACTTTTTTTTACGAATTGTGGCTTATATTCTATTTCATCTGTTTCATCTTCGATTTTTGAATCGATTTTTAATTTTTCACCAAAATCTGCTGCAAATGTATTCGCAAAATCAAATGACATCTTTTAAATACTAACAATAAAATAAATTAAATATAATATTCATTAATTTATTTAACAAAATTTAAGTTTTTTCTCAAATGTTACACTAAAATGTTCCAACTCAATTTCATTACGTCTTTTCGATAACCTTTGCTTTTCTTCCGATTTACTCTTTAATTGATCTTGCTTCTTCAATTCTAATAACTCATTAAACTTTTTCAATCTTGTTATAAACATTTGAAAAGTTCTCTTCAATTCACGATGTTGTAATAACTCAAAATTTGTCTTCATATTTACTTCCATTTCACGCAATGCAAAAGGAGCCCTTTCAAAATTATCAATTATAAAATTATACACTGTTTTTAAATCCCCATTTGATTCAGCTTCACATTTTTTAGTCAAATTAGCTTTCAAAAGTTTTATCATCTTCAATGACGATGGACTCCAAATAATACGCACAGCACCTTCTATTATATTACCATCCAATACATCACGCATTGTTAAAAATCTTTTTAAAATCTCCTTTGCTTTTCTAGATACTGGAAATATTTCATCTTTATCATTTAAACACGCCAATATAACAGGACCAAACCACTTTTGCAAAATAATATTACAATTTTCTATCATCATCTTTATAATTTCAATCGTCTTACCAGACTTGTAATAACTCTTCATCTCTACCTTTTTAATATCATCCATTTTAATCCAATCAAAACAACACTCACCCTTGTATTCACCTTTCTCCACATTCACAAATATAGATTCAATAATATCACTTTTCTTGAAAAAAGATGTATCGTACAATTTAGTAATAAAATTCTCAAAATTACCCTTTGAAAAATTATACCCACTTCTTATAATCTCGTAAATCACTAAACAAGAAATCATATACTTTACATCTGTAGTTTTCCAATTATTCACTGCTAATTTCTTTAGTTCTAATTTCATCTTTTCTACACTACTATTAGTCTTTTCTAACACTTCATATATTTTTATAGAGTCTGTAGGAACACCCAACGACACTAAACACTTTTCTATCAATTTCATAATACTCTTATCTTCCTTTGTTAAAACACGATGAACAAATTCTAATCTATCAGAATCCTTAAATGTCTGTTTCATTTCCACTTCAGATTCGTAAACTATATCTCTATCACCTTCATCATTATACGTCCCTTCTTGAACATCTTCTTCTTCTTCTTCATCACCCTTACTTGCATCTTCCATTATCGTATCCATCTCAAATTCACCATCATTATTTTTATAAAACATTGTCTTTGTATCACTAACAATACCAAACCCAGGCATCATTCTCTTTATATCTAAATTCACTATCTCCCTTTCAACAAAATTATTTTTAGTTTGTTCTACACCAAAAAATCCATCATCTGTACAATACAACACTTGAAAATAACTTTCAGTCGACAATTCAATATCTTTAAAAAACAAATCTTCTAGATTAATCGTAGAAATATTGTAATTATCTTCACTTTTAACTAAATGCGATGAAACTTTTTTACCATTCGCATCAAGTTCTATAACAAAATTACTACCATTTACATTTTTTAATACACCTACCTTATTCTTATAACAACCACGTCTAAACAATACCTTCTCACCAGTTATAATCAAACTAGTCATTGGTACAGTTATAATTTTTTTATATTTTATCAAATATTGCTCAGGAATCACATTTAACAATTTCCCAAACTTACCAATATAATCTACATCAGACTTGTTTTCAGGACTTTTCATAACCATCCAAAATTCCTCACCTAATAATCTAACTCCATTTACCTTTTCTCCAATAATAGATTTATACTTACCATTACAAATTAACGTAGACAACATTAACATCAAATCTTGATTTGTATAATACTTTTTATACTCCATATTTAACTTTACAATATTATACAACGTATCATCACCTTTTTTATATTCATCTGTAACATATACAACACTCTTCATATTACCCTCGTAAATACATACAAATTTACTAACCTGATTATTAAACAAACGAACCTCTACTACATTTTCCTTCATCTTCAACTTTAAACAATACATCATATCAATCTTACCAACTACATCTCCACCTCCACATTTTTCATACATACTAGCAATCACGTACGTATGGTCTTCAATTTCAACATCACAAGTTTCAGCATTATGTTCACAGACAAAACCTGTATAACCCTTGTAATTACCACGCTTAAAAATTACATTTTTTCCATGAACAATTTTTTTAACTTTTTTAATATTTTTTTCATCATTAACAATTTTTTCATTAGTAACATCAGTAACATCCTTTTTAACAGTTTTATCAATATTTCCATTAGTTTTATCGGAAATATTAAATTTAGCAAAATCTTCAAACATATTCATATCCATTTTAGTAGTAGTCGTCTTGTACAATTTTTATTACATTTACGATTTTTTTTCAATTTTTTTAAGGATAACGTACACGTGGCTGTGTAGGTGGCTGTGTAGGTGGCTGTGTAGGTGGCTGTGTAGGTGGCTGTGTAGGTGGCTGTGTAGGTGGCTGTGTAGGTGGCTGTGTAGGTGGCTTTATGTACGACTATACAATGATACTTTAAATACATAATTTTCATTTGTACTAACAATAGTGTACGTATAGTCTTCCACTTCATTGCAAGTTTCATCATTAACAATTTTTTCATCAGTCACATCCTTTTTATCATAAACATCATATTTAGAAAGATCTTCAAACATATTCATTTTAGTATTCGTTTTAGTAGTAGTATTATACAATTTTATTATATTTACGATTTTTTTCAATTTTTTCATTTTTTCAATTTTTGATATTACTTTTTTTAAAAGTAATTACTTTTTTAAAAGTACATTCATACATTTGCATAAATCACTTGATGTATTCTAGACGATAATTTTGGCATCATCTTTTCTAATTTGTATTTTGTAATATTTCCTTGATCTAACAAAGCATAAACATTCTCTCTTAGCGGAACGTATAAATTAATCACATTTATAATAGAATTTTCTATTTCAACCAAATTTACACTATCAATTTCCTCGTTCACCCTAGTAAAAATTCTATCTGAATCACAACGTCTCAATGTAACATCAACGTGCGAAAACTCGTTATCCGTCGTGAAAATTAATAACCATTCAATCATAAATAATGGTGTAATGTAGTACTTTAACTTTAAATTTCAATTATTTCTTATTCCAATAACCATAAGTCGTGTGCGTCATTTTCATAAGGAACTGGTCTATCATCTACATTACCATAACGCAACTCAAATATCATCGTTTTCATTTCTGTAAAATACTTATCCATTTTATAAATTACAAAATCAAACATCGTATATACAATACTACTAGATAATAATTTGCAACTTAAAATCTTTTTCCACAAAAAATATACTCTGTAATATTCTTCTGTTGTAAATCTTCACTATTCTTATTAGACTTGAATCTCTGATACTCTTTTTCATAACAAATTACATCCTTCCAACCAGCATCCACCATCATTGATATCATATCGTCTTTTGATACCACACTTTCCGAAGAATAACTTATAAATATATACTTTGATTTAATCTTTTCCAACACGTTCCTAAATTCAGACGCGGCATCACGTTTAGAACAAAATTTAGATTTTACACCAGTCTCTCTTAAACCCGTCTTACCCTTAATACTCGGATTATCATATTTACTAATCGTCTCCAACAAATGGTAATTGTCATGATAACCCCGATTCGCTACATACGGAGGATCTATATAAACTACTTCATACCCAGATAAATCATCCAATAATAACAAATCTGTTATATTCATATTTTTAGATATATGAATTAAGCCATCTTCAGCCTTTACCCCGCCAAGCTCGCGCTCAGCCTTTAATATATCAATCAAACTAGCATCTAAAACTAAATCCTTTAACGCACACGCTTTGTATTTTTTTAAATATGCACCATACACACTTGCTATATTACTAACACCAGCAACAGCATATAATAATAATTTCAATAATAAATTATGCTCATTCAAATTTACTAACGATTCCTTTTGTAAACGCATTATCTCGTGACGAACTATATCTGTTTTATAACCATTCTTCATAGACAAATACATTCTACCATCAGGACCAGCCTCTGTATAATTATTATAAATAAAATACGGACTATTTTTATCATATTTTGGTAACAATACATTTCTTATCATCTCGTTTATTCTTACAATCATTTCGTTTATTTTCTCTACATCTATATTTTTCGTCGACCACACAGAAGATACCGTATAAGCATAATGCTGAATATCATTTGTTAAAATATTTTTACAATTTCCCTTCAACGCATCAAATGCAACAACACCCGTACCACTACATATATCTGCAAATCCACCAATCTCATCATAGTCTTTACCCGTATAACTTTTAACCGTTTCACGAATATAACCCAACAATTTCATTTTACTACCAATATAATTAAAACTCGGAAAACATAATCGAGGCATAAGATCCTTTTCTTTAGTATCTACCTTAAAATAATATTTAGCTTTTAAACTATAAACATTAACATTCACATTTTTTATATAATTATTACGTATCATATCCACTAAAGAATCTATATTAAAACGAAATTTTATACAATCTCTGTTATTATGAATCTGAATCTCACCTAAACTTAATCTCTTATCACCACAATTAACATATACCGTATTTGATTCATTCCAATCTTCAATCGTCTTTGATGTATCAAAATGCAAATCTGGTACAAATTCAACTTCACCACATTTATCTATAGTATAAATTAAACCATTGTGAAATTTATACACTATTGTATTATCACAACAAATACAATGATACAAATATTGCTTTAACATCTCGATTTTATTACACATAAAATATCTCTTGAAATCATCTTTGTTTTCTAAATCTAAACCAGTTTTACTATTAAAACTACGAAAACTACATTGACCTATACTCTGAGGACATATCTTATTACCAGACATTATCGTCTTGACCGACATTGTCTTTCCATAATCATCCATAAAATCGTATTTCATATTCATATTACCAGTATGATTCATTTTCATACGCTTTAACTTTGGACCCACTGTAGAATTTATATCATCATAAACATCTTTCGGTAAACTATCATAGTTTCTTTTAGTTTTAAAAGTCACATTCATCATATCACACATAGCCTTTTCCACCAATATACCAAGTTCTTCTGTATTTTTACACGTATACTTTATCACTTTACACGCCAAATCTCTCATCCTATTTTTCATAGATTGTAAAAATTATTTAGTTTTTTATTACACGTATTATAATTTTTAATTATATACATTATAATTTTTAATTATATATATTACATTTTTAATTTATTTAATATATATAAAACAAATGGTTGTCGTTAACATTTTTGACCCAATCGTAATTATAGTAGTAATTTACACAGTCTTAATGACTCTTATTGGTTTATTTAATACTCCATACCCTTCTTCATTTTTACTATTAATCACACTCGCTGTAGTAACTTCTTACATTTATTATAAAGTAGACAAAAATGAACCAATATTAACACCAACTTGCGAAACAGAAATGCCTTTTACTACAATGCCTTCTACTACAATGCCTTCTACTACAATGCCTCCTACTACAATGCCTTCTACTACAATGCCTTCTACTACAATGCCTTCTACTACAATGCCTTCTACTACAATGCCTTCTACTACAATGCCTCCAGGCTCTATAACAACATTACCAGTAATTTAATTTCTTTTCAAAATTGTTAAACCATTATTTCTTGCTGTTTCATAATCTACACTCCAATCTTTGTTTTTTTCTAAAAATTCAATTATAGCCTTTCGTAAACCACAATTGATTTCTTCAACTGGAATACCAGTTTCTTTAAATTGTTGTTCCGCATTCCACCCACACCTAATTGTTTCTCCATTTACACCATCTAGCGTAGTATCGTGCATAATAATGTAACGTTTAGTAATCGGTGCAAATTTAACCAACTCTCTTTTCAAATGACCATATATGTGCCATGTATCTATGAACGTAATATCAGTTTCACTTACACTTTCTGGAATTTTAATATCTAAATCGTTTCCTAGTAAAAATGTATAATCTATATTGTAATCTCTACAAAATGTAATAATCTGAGCTTGATTTAACATACTAGATATTTCATTCAAATCACCTGATACCAATCGTCTTTTATTTGTCCCATTTTCAGATAACCCTTTCATAAATGCAAATGTACTCACACCTGATCTTACACCCAATTCTAATACAGATTCACATCCCTTACTATATTCATACAAAGTCGGTAAATGCTCATTTATATCACTCGGCGTATTACATAACTGTAAATATTTCGTTTCTAAATCCATATATGATATACATATAATTATTAACTTTAAATCAATGTGGTTTTAAATGACACTAAGTATTTAGAAATCCTGATATCATCTGTGATCCAGCAGTAAATGTAATTCCTTGTTTAAGATTTGAATTAAACGTAGAATTATAATTTTCCAATATCATTGTTAAAAAACCGATAGCTAAACTAACAAGTATAATTTTATAAAAATCTATACCCTTATCTACAGCTATCCTTATAATTAATATAGCCACAAATGCCTCCAATACTTCCTGTGCATATATCAACATCCATTTTTTTATAATCTCTTTGTTATCTTGCAACACTTTTATCATTATTATACTATACACTTATAAAAAAAATTGTCGCACGATCGTTAAAATAGTTTAAATTTTTCATTGTTAGATTATAATGAAAAAAATAGTATTCGGAATTTTAGCATCAACAAACGAACACTATAGCAAATTTATAGAAATTTGGATTGAAAACATTAAAAAATTTAAATCAGGCACATCTAGTAGTTTAATAGATTTTTATTTCATATACGCCGAACCACATCAATCTGAATTTTCAATGTCACCTGAATATGATGTTTGTAACCCAGAACAACCAATCTATTATAATTACTATTCAAAATATAACATAAACGATTCAATGATGGACTCTTTTGTAAATAGAACTATCTGTTTACTAGATCATCTTCACAAACATCCTTTCGATTACTTTATAAGAACAAATTTATCCACTTTATTTCATTTAGATATTTTAATACAAGGAATCCAAAAATTTACAAAATATAACCTTATAGCAGGATCACCTATTGATAAACTTAATTCTATACATACTCACATATCCGGAACAAATATACTATTGTCACGAGACTTGGTCGATTTCTTATTACTTAACAAAGAATGCCTATTAGATGAATCTGTCTTACACGGTGATGATCAACGTATTAGTAGTTTAATTATAGAAAATCTAAATGTTAATTTACTATTGATAAAACGACTAGATTTTATAGAAATGAATTACGACGGTGACAAATATATACCTCCAAGTATTATATTTCAAAATTGCTACGATATTAACAATTTATTCTGCTATAGATTTAAAACTACAAATAGAGAAAATGATATAAAATATATGAAAATGTTACAACAACACATGTATTTAGAAAATTTTAACACATTACAATTCGTAATGTCTCTCGTCAATGACCCAGATGCACCATATGAAGAAACCTTGACTCAAAATACAGATTATGATAAATTAACACATACCATTTTTCAAATTAAAAACAACGCATACATTATGGAAACTTATCATCATTATAAAAACGTGTCTTTTAAATATACACCAAGCATATGTAAAACTTCTCACGAAAACCTTTAATTTTGTAGGGGTTTTTTTTTTTGAAGGGCTTTGGCCCTACTTTTTTTATTTTTGGTTAAGCTTTTTATTTTTTTGATGTTACTTTTTTAAAAAGTAACTTATACTTTCCAATAACTGTAAATATTCTTTTCCAACTCATATTCTGGCCAAAATACTCTAGGACGTTCCTTTTGATCCTTTACCCAATCCCACATTAATTCTAAACCCCTTTCAAATGACGTATTTTCAACATAACCTAATAATCTTTCAGACTTTTCATACGACGACCAAGCGTGTTTTACTTCGTGTCTTGTTTCCATATAAACAATCTTGTCCGTACCTGTAACCTTTCTAACTAACCTTGACGCTTCATTTAATGAAATATTATTCTTACCACCTAAATTAATCCTTTCATTTTTAGTATCATCAGAAACAGCTGCTTTCCATAAACATGGCAAAATATCATCTATATATGAAAATGCTCTAGTTTGTTCACCATCTCCATAAATAGTGAACGGTTCATCTTTTGTAGCCTTGTACATCCAAATACCCAACACATTTCTATACGGATCCCAAATATTTTGATACTTGCCAAAAACATTATGAGGCAAAATAATACAATACTCCATCCCGTGCTGTTCATACGCAGATCCCAAATCCATTTCACATGCATATTTTGCTATACCATAAGGATCAATCGGATTCGGTCTCATATCTTCAGTAAATGGCGTAGTATTTCTACCATATGTAGCCATACTACTAGTAAATACAAATCTACGAATATTATATTTAATACCCATAGTAATCAAAAACGTCGTCGGAATTACATTAGACATGTAATTATATTGCCTAATAAATGGTGATAAACCCTCTGCTGCATACGCAGAATAATGAAAAATATAAGTAATCTTTTCACTTTCAAACACCTCTTCCACTACACGCTGATCTTTACGATTAGATAAATCAACTTTTATAAAATGAAAATAAGCATTGTCCATAGGTAAATTTTCAATATACCCACCAGAAAAATCATCAAACCCAAACACTTTACCAACTCCCAATTTTTCTCTATTCTTTAATACATACTCGCAAAAATTTGCACCAACTAAACCAGCTACACCAGTAATTATAATATTCATTTGTTAATTATAGTTAATATTTTTTTATTTTTAAGTTTATTCATTTTTATTCATTTTTTTCTTTTTGGTTAAGCTTTTTCTTTTTGGTTAAGCTTTAATTTTGAAAGGGCTTTGGCCCTACTTTTTTTAAAAGTAACTATTTTTAAAAGTAACTATTTTGCAATTTGAAAAGAATGCTCGGCATCTACTTGCATAGCAGTCGGACTTATCGCGTCAGCACTAATACTTGCTTCCAAAAAATCTGCAATATCCCTTGGAGTTTTTAACCACTTTTTCGTAATCTTATTCATATTACTCTTTTGTATATTAAAAAAATTTGTAATATGATAATCACTAGGTAAAACTTTATATGAATCAATATTAAAAGGATATTCCAGCGTTAATTGATTATCTAAATTTTCCCATATATCATCGTTTTCTAATTCTATAGAGTTTAGTTCATTACACACAAGTTTGCAAATTCTAAACATATCATACTTTTTATTTGCCTTATTAGAATGAATACCTAAATCATAATGATTCAATAATACTTCATCTTTAATTTGTTTAGTTAAATTTTTAATATTTGGAGAAATATCTTTATTATAAATATTCATAGATAACCACGAAATCATATCATTTTTATCCGATACTTTTGATATATCATATTTCTCTATATATTTACGTTTACCAGCTATCACTATATACTCTACTTTCTCTAAATCTTCTAGATTAGTTTTAACTATATATTTCTTATTATCAATTATTACATATCTACGCATCGCATCGTCAACTTTAACAATGTAAAACATATTTGTATCCCCGTAATAGTATAATTTAGACGTTGGACCTTCACGAGCCAATAAAAAATTTAGTTTATTAAAAATTTTCCGATTAAATTCTACTATATTCTTATCTGTCAATACACCTGAATAATATTGTTTTTTAAACAATGCATCTTGATAGCTCTTAAAATTCTTAAATACACGTTCACCTAATTGTATATCAGAATACGAACTTGACCCTATAATCTGACCAGCTATTTTTGGATTCACATATGACCTCCCATAATCTATTATATAAGGAATAGCATTTGACATAAACGTAATCTTTTTATCTTCATATGTTATCGTAACCGTCTCTGGTTTTTCTAATTCTATTACAAGAACATTACCAAGATGCAAATCATAATGTACAAAATCTACATGATCTTGCGCTACCTGTAAAGAATACATCAACATTATCATTATTTTAACAATATTCAATTCAAGATTTTTCTTTTGATTTATCGCCAAATCCGGATTAGATAATCTATTAATATACGCCTCTAACGTTTCAGTTTTATTCGTTTTTATATTTCTTAAATATTCATATATAATATGCGGCTTAGGAGAATCTCCTACACATAAATAATTTTTAGACATTATATGAAGATCCAATTTCGCCTTTTCAATTTCTAATTTAGTCTTGATAGTTAAACGATCCGACCACATTTCAGTATCTGCATATTTTTTTTTTAATTTTGCAATATTCGACATATAATGCGTTATATCCGAGTTAAAATTACAATTTATCAAACCATACACTAATGCAAAATTATCTGACCATTTATTCACCCTTAACGAATTAACAACTTGACCAATATACCACTCGTATGTTACCGAATCTGTATACTGTAAATTTTGAGGAATTTTTACCAACAATTGATTATCTATTATATTTTTCTTACTACGAGTCTCTATCACTATTATAATACCATTAACCGACGATATAGGCAAAACACTTTTTATTTTAAATAATTTAAAAAACCCATACGGATCTCTACTTATCACATCAAATATCTTTTGAAATAAACCCAACTCCTCATAAGTAGGATGTTGCAAGTAAAAATGTTTAACATTGTTTAATAATTCTTCCGCTGAAACATCCACATCCATATTATCATCTATCTTCACCTTGTTATTCGTAACATCTTTTACTTTATTTAACAAACCTATTCTATTCAACCAACCGGGCACCTTACCAACAGGGAACATATTTGGAGCACCACCATCCTGAACTCTGTACCCTTTTACCTTTTTATCAAGATATTCCAATAATCTCATTGTATTATCTCTTCTTATATATCTAATATAAAAAAAAATAATAATAAATATATACATTTTTTACTCTACCGATACATCTAATTAAAGGTAACCCAATTTGCCATTTTCTTTATTGAAAAATAACGATTTTTTATACCACCATCTTTATCGTAAGGGTACAAATATTTTACCAAAGAGCCTTACGATAAAAAGGGGATTTTTACAAATCGTATACCACCCCACGTGAAAAGTTAGTTACTTTAGTTACTTTTAAAAAAAGTAACATCAAAAGTTGGGGTTTTTTTGATTTTACCTTACCGAGCTGAAGCTCGCTTCGGCAAGGTCCTTCTAAAAGTAAATGTATGTCGGGGGTTTTTTGATTTTACTTTTTCTAAAAGTAATGTATATGATACTACCTATTGAAATTATGTTAGAAATTTATGATTATTCAAATGTTGAAACTAGAATCAAATTAAACAGTATCTTGGGATTATCTTATTATGTAAAAAATCCATTCCAGAATATTAATACAAGACCTACTAACATTAATTTTAAGACACTTGTTATGGGTACAACATTTCATAGATATGCCAGTTACAGAGGCGCTACTATTATACTTCCAATGTAAAATATGAATGCTTTTTGAAAAGTTAACGTAGTAAAAAATGAAATTTTTATAAATATATCGTATAATATATGGATGACATACTTGGAAAGAATAACATAGACTTTATCATTAAAAATGACCAAGTAATGGTTAAGGCAAAGGATATAGGTGATTTACTTAAAATGTCTAATATCAGAGAAGTTATCAAAAACTTTAACGAAGATGATGAAAGACGTATAGTTTCAACTATAACTAATAGTGGTCCACAAAAGATTATTTATTTAACAGAAAAA
>Ga0209246_10000632_pt1 | contig 14748 bp, 12 predicted proteins | sample LauGreSpBDMM15SN_2_FD_187560 | JGI IMG/M metagenome (GOLD analysis project Ga0209246, IMG submission 187560) | Freshwater lake microbial communities from Lake Michigan, USA - Sp13.BD.MM15.SN (SPAdes) (version 2) | ecosystem: Environmental > Aquatic > Freshwater > Lake | place: Lake Michigan...
GAATATCCTCATTATCAGTAGAAAATGCAATAGATACTATTCTTGATGAATTATATTTTGATAAATCATAATATGGATAATACTTATTACCATCTTTAATCGGTAGTCCTGATGTTTCTGTATCAAAGACTAATGCCATTATTGCTTTATCTAATCTTATCTAAATAAGATAATCTTTAAGTTGATTTTTTTAAATGAAGAATAGTATCGTGTGCAAACTCCTTCGCAATCCTAGAAAAGTAGTCTTGTATTTTTATATCTGTACAATGTGACTTTGAAAATTGTCTCCAACATAATATACTCATTAATTCCTGTTCTACTTCATCTTTATTCATATAAATATAATCTGGAATAAATGAATTAGGTTGGTATTCTATACTTTGTTCTAAAAGTATCAATTGTCCTAATATATTAATGTTTTTATAGTAGGGAATAATCATTATTTATATAGTTTTATAAAAATAATAATTAACTATTACACAATTCATCTATTTGTCTAGTTACATCAACAACATCTTTTTGAAGTTTTGTTTTATATTCAGCAACTTCTTTTTCTAATCCCTTAATTTGTTCTTGCATTTCTTTAACATTTTTAAGTAATGGTTTTAACTCGTTTTTGCCTATTTTACACGTAGATTTTATAGGTACTACGGTAGGTACTACGGCAGGTACTATAGTAGGTACGCTAGGAACAGATGCATAAGTGGGACATGTTGGACATGTTGCACAGGTAGGACATTTGATTTGACTTTTTTCTAATTCTTTGCATCTTGATAGTAAATTTATAATTAGGTAATCTTTTAGATAAATTTGACGGATATATTCATTAGGATTTGCTAAGAAGGTATTAATTTCACGTGTTGGATCAATCCCATATGGTAATGATAAATTGATATGACCAATATAGTTTTTCGCTTCTTCTATACTTGTTTCGTGCATTAACTTTATTTAGAAAAAAAATATCATATATATGTATTATGGCTAAAATTGAAACCGAAACAGATACAGAAGCATTGTATAATCAAATTAATACTATTGTTGAAACTATTACTCCAAAAGTAACTAATTTACAAGGTAGTCTTTCTGGTATACAAGAAATTTTAGCAACTACAAAAGAAAATATTAGATCAGCTAAAGAAAGATGTACTACTAAACCAACAGATTGTTCTGATATACAAGCTCAATGTAATCGTCTTCAAAAGGAAATTAAAGATTTAAAAGCAAAAGAAGCTCAATGTCAAGCTGATAATATACAACTTAAAGCTGATCTTGATAGGTTAACCGCAGAATTAACTATACTAAAATCTGAAAAAAAAGTATTAGAAGGTAAGCTTGCAGCAACAGATAAAGATGATAAAATTAGAGAATTAGAAGCCCAAATAAGTGAATTAGAAGCAAAAATAATTAATAACGAAGCTATTAAAAATGATTTATTACGAGCTAAGGAAGTAGAACTGTTAGAGAAAGATCAAATAATTAGTGATTTAAATAATCAACTAGCTGATTTACAAGGAAAATTAGCAGCTTTAAAAGCTCAAGGAGAAAGTGATAGTGAATTAGCTAAACAAATAGGTACTTTAACTAAACAAATTGCTACTCTAAATAGTGAAATTAGTATATTAAAATCTAAATGTGATGCAGATAAAGAACAATTAAGGAGAGAAAAAGATGCTGAAATAAAAGCTATTAAAAGTGAACGTGATGAAAAACAAGATAGACTAATTGCATTAGGAAAGAAATTTGAAGATATTAATAGAGAATTACAAAAATATAAAAGATTAAATATTGTTAACAATGAAACAATAGGACAGCTAGAACAAGATAAGGAAAAATTAAAAAGACAAATTAATAGATTAACTGATGATTTAAAACAATTAAAAGCAAAATGTAATGCTGATATTCAAGAAAAAGTAGCTATAATAAACCAACTTGAAGCACAAATACAAGCATTACAAAAAGAACCAATAAAATTAAACATAAATGTTCCATCAGATACTGGTAAAATCGCTGAATTGAATGAATCATTAAAAACAAGAGATGCTGAAATTAAAGCATTAAGAAAGAAATGTAATGAAGAAAAAGAAATATTAGAAGCAAAATTACAAAAGGAAATTGCTGAATTAAATGCTGCTATTGATAACTTGAAAGAAAATCATAAAGTAGCATTGGCTACTGAAAAAGAAAAAGCTAGGATAGCTAACCAACAATTTTCAGAGGAAAAGGCATTCTTAAAAGAACTGCCAAACAGACAAAGACTAGAAATAGAACAGTTAAAGCAAGCAAAAACAGCACTAGAACAACAATTAGCAGCATTAAATAATCAATTAAGTGAACTCCAGAGTGATAATGATATATTACGTGCTGAATTAGAAGCCTTAAAAAGAGCTAAATCTGGATTAACAGGAATATCAGAGAGAGAGTGTGATGCGATAATAGCTGAATTAACAAAAAAGTTAGAAGCTAAACAAAAGGAACAACTAGATGCATTAAACAGGGAGTTAACAGCTCTAAAAAGGGAAGTAGCCGAAGGTCAAGCTAAATTAGCTCAAGCTATTCAAAATAAGGTAAATGCGGATGAACTGAAAGTGGAATGTGATGAAAAATTGGCTGTATTAAAGGGACAATTAAATGATCTTCAAAAAGCTAAAAACGCATTGGAAGCAAGTTTATTAAATGCACAAAATGAGAATGCAGCTATTAAAAAAGAACTTGTAAAATTACAAGAACAATTGAATAATTCAGAGGCTCAGTTAGTTGCTGCTGCTCTTGCGGCTCAGTCACAGACTAGGTTAGCTGCTGAAAGTGAGGCTGCTGAACAAGCCAAAAGAGAGGCTCAGAGAGAGGCTGCTGAATTAGCTGCAGTACAAGCCGCTGAACAAGCTGAAAGAGATGCAGAGGAAGCAGAACGTTTAAGAGAGGCTGCTGTCAAAGCAGCTGCTGAAAGAGATGCAGAGGAAGCAGAACGTTTAAGAGAGGCTGCTGTCAAAGCAGCTGCTGAAAGAGAGGCTACTGAAGCAGAACGTTTAAGAGAGACTGCTACCAAGGCTACTGCTGAAAAGGCAAAGAGAGATGCTGAATTAGCTGAACAAGCCAAGAAAGATGCTGCCAAGGCTGCTGCTGAACTAGAAGAAGCACGTTTAAGAGCTATAAAAGAGGCCGAAGAAAGAGATGCGAAAGCAGCAGCAGCATTAAAAGCCAAGTTAAATGCAGCGGAACAAGCCAGAATAAATGCTACTCCCATATTAAAAACATATGATATGACAGAGCAACAGATACAATTAAAAGAATGGTATGATGTAATACAATTCGCTAACAAACCAACATTAAAAAATTTGTTTGATACTGAAAAAGATCTATTGTTATTTAAGAATATGAAACCAGAAGAAGTTAAAAATATTCCTGAAGAAATGTACAATAGGATAGAATTAGTACTAAAAAATCCAGTATATAAAAGAGCATATACTTTTGCAGCTGCTCGAAACAAAAATCTGCGTGGTGGCAATTTAAATATGGAAATAAGCAAGTTTCCATTTGTCTTTAAAAGTTTAGAAAATTTTAAGTATGACTATATTGATCCTCAATTATTTATTGATTATATTCACGAACAACAAAATAACAGTAATTTTAATATAGAAACAGAATTTGATAATAAATGGTATTCAACTAATATCGATGATGATAAGATTCAAGAATTAGATATAAAGATTGAAGAAGCTACTGGTAAAAGTAATGTATTTATAAAAAGGTTTATATCAACAAGTGCTCTGGAAAATGATGAAGCTTCTAAAGATATCAAATATATCCAAGAGAAAAACCCACAATTATATGAAGAGTTGAACGATTTTTATAAGCAAGTAATTGAGCCAACATTATATATTATGAAGATTAGAAAAGACATGTTTACCTCCAAACGATACATTATTCGAACATGTGAAGAAGATTTTGAACAAGTTAAATCATATTTTGATATAATTCAAAAGATAACATCAGGTAATACAGAGGTTAATACTGCTATTCAAGAATTTACAACTTTATTCAATGTAACAAAACCATTATGTGAATCTGATAAAAAGCAATATATGGAAAACATAAAACAACTATATTTGTTATATGTTAATGTTAAATTAAAAGAAACTAATAGTATTTTATCTGATATAGCTAAAACAACAGGTAATCAAGAGCTTGTTAAACTTCAAAAAGAATCAAGTGAACAAATTAAAAGTTTAAATAAACAACTAATTACTACCAAACTAACGGCAAGTAGTCAAATAGAAAGAATATCAAGCTTGACTAAAGCTAAAGAAGCTGCTGAAGCCGCTTTAATCCAAAATAATAAATTACTCCAAGAGGCTAAAAGTGCAATTGAAACTGAAAAGAAACAATGTGAGGAATCAAAGAAAGAACTTATATCTACAGTTGGTACTTCAAGTCAAAATGTTACACAATTAAAAGATGAATTGACTCAATTAATGGAGAAATCTAAAAAACTAGAAGAAGCTAATATTAAACTTGGTGATATTGCAAAAAAACCAAAATCTTATCCTATTAGTACAACTCCAGATTCTGAATCATTAACACCACTAGCAGCACCACCTATTACACCACCATCATCACCACCATCATCACCATCTTCAAGACAAAAACAAGCTTCACCTTCAATCGCTATTAAATCTAAAACTATTCAAGAAAATGAAAAAATAGAAACTGAATTACAAGAATTACAAGAATTCAAGCTGACCAAGCTTATTTTAGTAACACCGACGTTAGAGGAGACCGAGTTTGCGCTTCAAAACAGTTTAAACATGGGAGCTAGTATTCAATCCAGGCGCATGATGGGTGGTGCGATCCTAACGAAGAATCAAGTTGATCAAATTCTACAAGCATTATACAGACTAAATAACACAATGAACAGCATATTCACAATGCCAACATTTTTACGTTTATTATCTCTTCCAATGGATGCGTTAAAAAGAATTTTTAATGGCAATGATATTGTTATTAATAATATAATTCTTTTGATATTTTATGATGCAGATATATTCTTAAAAGAACCCTATATAGGACTGTTAGGTGCTCAATTTAAAGATTTTAAATCAAAGTTAGAAACTGAAAGTAATATAAGAAAAAAATATATTAAAGATACCAATGAAACTTATGGTAAATTAGATACTATTTTAGAAATACTTATTATAGCAACACGATTAATTAATGTAAGTTTTACAAGTAGTAAAATTCTATCAGAAGAACATACCAAAGTACTTAATGTAGCATTTGGATTATGTTCTATGATGAATAGTCAGAAGAAAAATATACAAAAGTTACTTGATACTATCAATAGTAAAGAAGTAGATATCAAAAATGAACATAATAAGAGTAGTAAGGTTATAACTTATTTAAAAATAAGATGTGACAAGGAACCCAATAAAAGATATAATTTACAATATGATAAACAAACAAATAGTTTATATGTGGGATATAATAAAACAGAAGAAAATTTAACTGGAGATAATTATAATCCTTCAAAAGTACACACATCTACTGACCATTATTTATTTGGTCCTTTTACCAAAGTTTTTACTCCAAAATTATCGAATGTTCAAATTGCAAGTTCATGTATTGAACTAAAAAATAAATTAGAATTAGGTGAATCAGTATTTATATTTGGTTATGGTGCAAGTGGTGCAGGTAAAACATCGTCATTAGTATATTTCAATAAAGGTGTTGGTAGTGAGAAACAAGGTATTTTAATACATTTAATAACCCAGATGAAAAAGGTTTTAAGTGTTACATTAACAGTTGATGAATGTGTGTATAATGATAAAGATAGTAGTGGAAAGGCTGTAAGAAGAGTAACTGATCAAAAATTCACAAGAAGTGGTGATTCATTTAAAATGAATGAAATAGTACCAGAATTAGTAAAGTTTCAAAAGTTATATCCGGAAATCAATGATGAAGATTTTAAACCAACAAAGGGACAAACTGACTTGGGTGATTATATACGTTACCTATTAGATGCTGACCGTGCTATTCGCGCAACAACAAATAATCCTAATAGTTCTCGTAGTCATGTATTAATTTATCTCAAACTAGAAGGTCTACCTAATAGCCCATACCTAGTTATCGGTGATTTTGCAGGTGTGGAGAATCAGTTTTTATGTAATAACCTTGATGTTCTCCAAAGTATGGATAGCCAAAGTAGAGACGGGGTAAATCCATTCTATACTAAAGCTGTTTTAGATGCAGAACCAGAACTAAGTAAATGTCCTATTCATGGTTCACAAAAAATAGGTGGTGGTGAGTGTAATCGTATAGAGTCATTGACTACCAGTGAAAAACGTTATATTAATCCTTATAATGTTACAGAACAAGAATTACTTGGTTTTTCTAATATTGATGACTTTTTACAAAATAAAAATAATACATACAATCAAATTAAAAAGTTTGTAAAATTTTATCCTGTAATAAGAGACACTATTGATAAAGTATTTGCATTTGCTGATGAAAAGTTTGATAAAACAAAAACACCATTATTCACATACCTTGTTAAAGAAGGTGATACAATTAAATTATCAAATACAATAAAACCAAAACCAGTTTTGGTTAATATATCAGAGGCAGATATACAAAAATTGGAATTAAAACCGATCAAAACAGAAATAGTTACACCAATAAATATCAATGATTACAGTTTTTCATATGCAACCCTTGCCAAAGAAATAGTAGACATATATAATGCATTATATGTAACTGCCAAGGATATTATACCTATTACAGAAAAGGATACTAAATTAATAGGTAATATAAAATTAGAATCTACATATATATCTTCAATAACTGGTAAAATCAATGAAACTAAAAGTGATGTACATGAAAATTCTTTGCGATTTTGGGGTAAAAAAGACATATTTACACAATTATTCAAAAGTAAAAAAATGGCTGACATGTTTGAAATTTTACAAGACGAAGATAATGTAAGAAAAATGTTACCAATTATGTATTCAGTTATAGATAAATTAGAATGTAGAAAATTGAGAGAAACTAAAATTAGAACATCATGTACATGCCGTACTGCGGAAGGTGTGTTTATCAACAAATCTCTTGCAGATTTACGTGAAGATGTAGCTAGTATTATCAAAGCCCGCATGACTTCAGAGGGTGTCATGAAAATTGTCCCTCCATTCAATGACAAATGTATATCATTACAATGTAATCCATATACAAACACATGTTTTGATGATGATATTCAGGAAACATCTAATGCAGGATTAATTATGAGAACCTTGAAAGCGAAGATAGGAGAGCAACAATATGATTTAATTAATATTGGTGTTTTCTGTGTATTTAATTGGTCACGTGAAGTTGAAGGTAAAGAAATTAAACAATCAGGTGGCATTAGAAAATATGATACCATATCTAAAACACCACCTAAAGCACCTCCTAAAGCACCAGCTGTAGTATCATCTAGAGCATCTGTAACACCAGCAACAACTACAACAACAGCACCTAGTCAAATACTATCAAAATATATAATTAATCAAGCTCATCCAATGCCATATATTGATTTATACGATTTAAGAGCAGAATTAAAACGATTAAAAGAAATTGAATTTAATTCAAATAATAATATTAAACCATTTGTGATAGAAAACTATCAATTAGCAACTGGTTTAATTAAATCATTTGATGATATCCAAGCAGAATTTGCTAAAGAAACCAAATCTCTAGAGTCAATAAATAAGTACATTGAGGACTTATCAGATAACGAAAATAAAATATATGGTAATATCTTATATAGTTTATATCTAAACAAAAATAATGACTATTGGAACGTTAGTAATGAAGAATATATAAACATAGATATTTACAATGATTTGATAAATAATGTTACCAAATTTGAGAACAAAATTGACAAACAGACGGTTGACAGAGTGAAGACTATAAATACAACAGCCGATAGATTGAACACGATAAAGACTGTTATTACACAGCTGAATAATATTAATGCAATTTCTCCACTTGGAACACTTGAATTTACCGACCAAGTTGCCAAGTATAGTATTACAGCTCAATCATGTGGATTTTCAGGTAGTTCAAGGTTAAAATTCCGTTCAGACATTAAAACAGCCACTCAGGAAGATCTCAATACTACATTTAGTCTGTTGTTGAAAAATCCATTTAATTAATTTATATTTGATAATCATTATTATGTTATATAATAATAATAATTATAATTGGTTAAACATTTATTTTTTGTAATAAGTATACTAATAGTTCTTCTTGACCATATGAACCAATGTATTTGAAACTTTTACCAAATCTAAAAAATGCGTACTGAAAGCCTAAAATAAAAAATATTGTTATAAATGATATTAACCATGTACAACTTCCTAGTGTTTCACCACGTTGTTTTAGTATATAATATAGACTATACATTAGTAAACTTAAGAATACTATAATGATTACACCTGTAATTTTTGTGTAAGTATTAATTTTTTTAGTAAGAAGTATTTCTCTTTCATTAAATGTATCCAATACATTACTAATACCAGATTTTATAGCATTTCTAATATCATTTTGAGTACTAGCAATAATTTTATCACTTGCTTTAATACCTGTTTGTTTTTCTAGATTAGATAACACACTATTAGAACCATTAATTACTTCATTACTTAGTTTCATGTTAATATCACCTGCTTGTGAATGTAGTGCATTACCTATATCATTAATACCATTATCAATTTGCGTACTAACTTCAGGTGAAATTATTTTATAAAACATACCTAATTCAAAGACTGTTAAAATGGTTGCAACTAAGATAATAGAAAATATCCCACGTACACCATTACTATCTTTGGTAGCTAAATAAATATTCTTGACAATTGACATTATTTATATATAATATTATTTATATATAATATATATGTTTGATTGTATCACAAAGTATGATTGGATTGTAATCATAAGTAATGTTTTATTCTTCATGGTTGTTCAAACTATGTTTTTTATCTTTATAGCCTCTAAACAATATGAAACTGTCTTAGCTGATAAAATGGATCTAATATCTCGTTTTGTTAACAAAAATGCTGGATCTAAACAAAAAATGAAGGACTTTAAAGATGCCTATCTTTTATCAAACTCTAAAAAAGCTGAGGAACAATATTCAGTACGTATGCAAGAAAATAAAAAATATATCAATAAATACTGCTTATTACCTATTGGTGCAGCTATTATTGCACTCATATATGTAATATATAAAGTTAATGCTGCTAGTCCATGGTCATCAACTGATTCACTTAACTTGGCTCTGGTTTTACTAGCCTATACCACCGAACTATACTTTTTCTTTTTTATTGTACGCAAATTTGAATTTGTCGGTGATCACTATATTATAGCAAACATTTTTAAGAAAGCTACCAAATAAAATATTACAGCTTTTTATAAATTAAATTTTATCGATATTATAATATCAATAAAATTGTACGGTCGAACTAGGGATCGAACCTAGGACCCCGATGTAACTGCTATACAATATTTTTGAATAAGGGTAACAGCATCGTGCTCTAAACCAACTGAGCTATTCGACCAAGGGTTTTTATACCCTATTTTTTTATTTTATTTTTGCTTTTAAAAATTATATATTTTTTTTATTTAGAAACTATTAATTTATACTTTTAAACATCCACTCCCATGATCCCAGTCCCTTTATTATATACGTATAAAAGTAGTTTTTAAATTTAAACGCATAATAATAATGAATTCTTATATCAAAACTAATTGCATCAACTGCAAGTTTTATAATAATCAAATGAGTATATGTTATAAATTAAGTACTATACATAAACAAGCTGTTAAATTAAAGGAAAATGAACATTTAATAAAAGAATGTAAAAAAGAAAAGTATTATGAACCATCTATTAAAACTATGATGGGTTATAAAAATTGAACACATTTCCTTTGGAAATATGCCCCCTTTTTAAATAATTATTAATTATCATTTAAAAATTGATAAATTAGAAGGATTAAATATTTAGTGACTATTACCTTTCCCAAAATAACATTCAAAAAAAACATTTTCAAGAAGATGACTGATACAAATTTTAATGGTAATATTCAGGTACCTATAATAGATAATCAATATATAAGTACTCTAACTACATTAGAAACACAAGAAACATATCATAAGGATGTAAGTAATGGGTATTATACATTATTAACACATGCAATGTCACTTGGTATGAATCAAGGTATAGTTAATGAATTGGTTGTTAACAAACGTAAACATGATGATACTATTCAAGAAGTTATAATAAAAAAACAGAAAACATTAGAACATCTAGTATATAATATAATGAATGTACAACCAAGACCTAATATAATTACGCAATTAAACGATATCTTCAAAAAATTAGATAGAGTATATTATAAATTGGAAAATAATGTAGTTACTGTCGTGTTTGAAAATTTTAAGTTTCCTGAAATTATTTACAACAATAAAAATGATAAAATTGCATTTCGCGTTGATAGTAACAAATATAATGTATGTTATGAAAGATTTGAATATGATGTAAGAGAAACATATCAAATTCTTAACAAACTATGTGTGGATCATGTTTATGACTGTATATATAGTCTAAATTGTATTGATGAGATTTATGCAGTAAGTAATGATATTAAAATCGAATTATCGTTCTTTAATAATCTAGAAAATGATACCATTTTATACAAAGTTAATCGAAATATTATATCTTTTAACTTAAAAAGTACTTTTACAGAAGAATACAACTTGATTAATATTAGGAGTTGGCAAAGAAAATTTTATCGACAAAACTGCGATATAACATTATTTCCACATAATATGACATTCAAATTGACTAAAATTAACTTGTCTAATAACTAACCTTTAATTTATTTCCTTTGGAAATATGCCCCCTTATTTAATACTAAATTATTGAAAAGAGATAAAGATTAAATATATTATTATATAATAAGAGCTATCAAAAATGAAGCTATTTGTGAAATTGGTAAATCCTGATTATGAGTCATTCTATGATATGAAGAAGAATTATGACACTGATAGTGGTTTTGATTTGAGTGTACCAAAAGATCATATTATACCGGCAAATGCCATATCTTATAAAATACCACTTGGAGTAGCTTGTATTCCAGATGTAGTTCAAGGTTATTATTTATATCCGCGTTCAAGCATTATTAAGACACCACTACGTATGGCAAATTCAGTAGGAATTATTGATTCTACATATACTGGTGAAATTATAGCGGTTGTTGATAATATTTCTGATAAAGAATATACTGTATCAATGAATACAAGACTATTTCAGCTATGTGCACCTGATCTAAAACCCTTTGAAAGTATAACATTTGTGGATGAACTACCAGTAACTGAACGTGGTTCAAATGGTTTTGGTTCTAGTGGAAAGTAATCCTTATTTTAATTTATAATAAAATATATAAAAAACTATAATATCAGTTTTATATATATAAAATGTTATTGAATGGCACAAAGAGCAACCGTTGCGTCGCTCTTTCCGCTTACAAACTACCAAAATTCGACAAAACGAACATCAAAACCAAACATGCTTCTTTTGCGAAAAAGTTTTCAGAAATCACCCGAGTACCGGAGTTACCCGTTATTACCTTCGTTGACGGTGCCTTTAACAGACATGTTACAGCGGTCGAACAATTGGTCAAATGGGGATCGGATGATTACACAATCACATCGGACCTCGTTGGGTCCGTTACAAACAAGACGCCAGGTTCTAATGTTGAGCAATCGATTGATCTTTCCCAAGACTAAATATATATTGATTATATCTCAATATATCACCGCATTATCTTTTATTGGAACTTTTATTATCAATAAAAATCAAATGTCATCTAAAATATTCGGTGAATGGTTGAGAGATGAATTGATATCTATGGGACCAGTATTCGTCAAGTTAGGTCAACTATTATCTACTCGTGGTGATTGGCTTAATGAAGATACTCGTAAAGCTTTAGCTGATTTACAAGATAATACTAACGAATATCCTATTAAAACTATTAATATACCTAATACTAGTAACTTTGAATCTAAATCTATAGCATCTGCTTCTTTTGGTCAAGTACATAATGTCAAATATAATAACCAAAATGCTGTTATCAAGATTCAAAAACCTAATGTTCGAAGTAGTTTAGCTTCCGATATGTGGACATTAGCTCTATTTATTAGAAAATTAGATAATATAGGTGTACCTTCATCTCAACATATGTTAGAAATTATTAGAGATTATCGAAAAAATTTATGGAAAGAACTAAATTATGTTTCTGAAAGAAATAACCTTAAATTATTACAACATTCTTTGAATAACTTGAAATGGAATCGTATACCTAATGTATATTATGCTGATAAAACTAATATTATTATGGAAAAAATTGTCGGTATTAAAATTACTAATATATCTGAATTAGATAAACAAGGAATTGATAGAAAGAAAATTGTTAATGCATTACTAAAAAGTTTTTATTATCAAGTTTTAATTGGAGGGGCTTTTCATGCTGATCCTCATCCTGGTAACATCTCCGTTACTAAAAATACTATCATTTGGTATGATGGCGGTGCCATCTGCGTAACTGGTGAAGTATGGAGAAAGGAATTATTAGTTTTAACAAGTTCATTATTAAAAAAGGATATTGATTTGGTTGTTAATAATTTGATAAATATGGGTATTGTAAGGAAGGATGAAAAATCAGTTCGGGCAATTAGATCTTTTGTAAATAGTATTTTAAATCTTATAAAAGATAATCAAATTAAAGGCAATTGGAGACAACAAGTCATGGAATTAATGACTAATGATGAACAGTTTACTAAAGATTTAAGAGGAGCGATTATTTCAGAAAGTTCTTATGTATTATTAGGACGAGCATTAACACTAATTGAGGGTACATGTGAAATATTGGACCCATCATTTGATTTATTTAAAGTATCCTTACCAATTATTCAACAATTATGGTTGAAATACATTCCCCTGAATGAGGTAACTGGATTATTAAGTGACTTATTATAAAGATGTGAATTAGAACCCAATACACATACAAAGTGAATTGAGGCATGTAATATAGTATTCTTTTTTGTAAAATTAATTATATAATAAGTAAAAATAATGTACAATATAGATGTATATGTAAATATAGACCATATATTAAGGTCTTGTAGATAATTATCATATAAAATATAACCTGTTGTAATATGAGCTAGGAATTTATCCGTTATATTAACAATAGATTTACCCTTATAATAATCATGTTTTTTTGCATGATGAAGTATAGAACTTGCTGTTAATGATGAAAATAACATCATTAATATAGTATCATTTAATAGATGGGCATGATATACATTTATTAAAAATAATAATGGAGTATAATACAACATAATAATATAAGCTAATAATTTATCCCTTTTTATATGTTGAATAAATTGATCTCGTCTGAAGACTCACCCAATTTATAATTAAAAATTGATAAAATAATTGTTTCAAGTCTCATCTATGTTAAACCTTAAAAATGAGTCTCTCAAAACTTTTATCCACTTATAAAACCCTTTCTGAAAATTCATCAGATTATGATACTGATACTGAAAAGAATATACAACAATCCTTTTATAAAGATAATGGATCATATACCTTTTCAGGTCTCTTTTCATTAGATGATTTAGAAAATATCAAAGATGATAAAATAACAAAATTAATGTTAAAAAATATAAAATTAGTTAATACTGAAATGTATATTATATTAAATTGGATGTACATGTATAATAGATGTGATAATCTTACTAAATTACATATTCAAGGTATTAGATTACCAACTAGTTTCTTTGAGATGCTTCACAATCATCCAAAGTTAACTGATGTTGCAGTTCGAGATAGTAATGTAACTTGTTATGATATTGAAGGTTTAAGATTAAACACTACCATAAAACGTATTGATTTGTCAGGTAATAAAAGGCTATCATATTTATCATTTCTTCACTTGTTACCTAACTTGAGTTATCTAGATTTATCAGATACTAATATAGATGATACTTCATTACAATATATTTCAATGTTAAAAAAGTTACAAGTATTAGTACTTTGTGATACTCATGTTTCTGATGTTTTAATTAAACATATTAATAATTTGAAAGAATTACGAGAGTTAGATATATGTAATACTTGTATTTCTAATGAAGGATATCAAAGTTTAATACCATATATCCCTAATTTATATTATCATAATGATGTTTTTTAAAGTTATTATAGATATTTCCAATAATCATCACCATAATTAGCAAATAATTCAGTTCCTTTAATTATATCCTTAATAGTATATAAATATATCTTTCTTTTTTTGATATTTTTATGGTCATCCATCCTAAATTCACAATTATATTCAAATGTCGAGTTTCTAGCATCATTTATCATTGCAATAATACATCTTGGAAAATCCTTAGCATCTATAAAATATCGTGGTGATATTTCAAAAGAGTATAATGATAGTTTATTACTATCTTTAGTAATTTCTCCTTCATATAATCCTATTAATGATTCTTTTGGTATATCTTCTTTAGCAAATACTCCTTTTCCTGCTTTTTTAATATTACTATTTTTTACCTTTAATTTCCATTGAGTATTGTTGTAATAATCTTCCATGTTACTTTACCTATATTATACTTGATGTAAATTGCTTTATATTACTTTTTAATATAAAATTGAT
>Ga0209246_10000634_pt1 | contig 14715 bp, 4 predicted proteins | sample LauGreSpBDMM15SN_2_FD_187560 | JGI IMG/M metagenome (GOLD analysis project Ga0209246, IMG submission 187560) | Freshwater lake microbial communities from Lake Michigan, USA - Sp13.BD.MM15.SN (SPAdes) (version 2) | ecosystem: Environmental > Aquatic > Freshwater > Lake | place: Lake Michigan, USA...
TCTGCCTGAGTCAATTGGTTCATGTCGTTTTTAAAACTGTTTGCCAACTCGGCTTGCATGTACTCATTGCCGCGACGTTGGAGCAACGCCTTGGCGTCTGACATGCGGCCTTCTCCTACCAGCTTGTCAAACGTGGATTTAACTTTGAGACTCTCGTTCATGCGTTCATACACGCTGTTGACAATGCCGCCAGCATCATTGGGTTGGAACGCACCGCCAAGAATTGGGTATTCTGACAAACGCTTAACGGCTTTATCAGGAGTCTCACCTGTGGGTATGCCCACACTAAGTGCTTGCATAAACGCCAGCCCCATCGTACCGGTGTAACCGCTGACAAGTTGCTCAAACACAATGGGGGAAATACCAAGCGTCTTACCAATAACTTTAGCCAACTCCGATGTGTTGGCGCGGAACTGCTCTTCCGGCAACAGTTCTTTCTCTCGCGCAGACAGGATGTCCCTGCCTGTGTAGAACGACTTGCCGAGTCCTGCCTCGATTGCGGGTTTAAATATCTGTGGTATGCCGTATGACGAACCGCCGGGAATTGTCTGGAGCAAGATTTGTTTGAAAGCTTTGACTGCTTCCTCACCGCCATTCTCGTTGACCATGCTGTTAAGTATTGCCTCAGGCAATGCCTTGAAGATGTAGCCGATTTCAAAAGGCACAGGCACCTTGATAGGCTCATCCAGACCGGGCACTCTCACAAACCAGTTGCCGTATTTCTGGTCAGGGTTAGCGTTCTTGTACGCTTCGTCGTCCTGCATCAAGGCGGCATAGGCAAGGCTGGCAACAGCCATGAAGGCTCCACGTCGCAACATTTTTTCACGGATACGCAACTGATCGTTAAAAAGCATCTTGCCTGTCGACGCTTTGTACAACACGTTCAGACCTTGAATCTGTGCGTTGAAAAAAGGTATCATGGAGTTGGCAACATGCACTGAGGGGGACGCGCCGCGCTTGTTAAAGTTCATGGACTCCAGCGCCAGCAGTGTTGCCTCCATCTCAGACAGACCTTGCTCAATGTAGCTGTTGTACTGCGCACGACGTGTTGTGGCATCGGCCTCCATACTCATAGCTTCAAGCTTGCCAAGCGCAGTCATCCAGCCCGGCTTACCTTCAGACACGTCACGCAGAATTTTGGTCAAGTCAGCAGCACCACCAACAAACTGCTGGCCTCCGGTAACACCACGACGCTCAAGAGTCTTTTTAGTAGCGGAATTAATTTCTTTCAGTGCACCAATGACAGGCATAAAGTCTGCGCCGGAAAGAATAGGCGCGGCCAAGGAGTCACGGAACAACTGCTTTGCTGTGTACAAAGGGCTGAGAGTAATTGCTTTACGCAACAACTGAGATGGCATCGCCATGACGCGCAACATTGCGGGCATCTGTGTGGGAATACCCTCCATGCCTTTGACCAGTATGTCGGCAGGCACGCCAGTATCAAACTCTTTGTTGCCGATCTTGACCTTCTCGGTAGCAATCACAGCGTAACGATCTGCGCCATCATCGCGGAATTTAACAACGTCAGGGCCAGCAGCCATCTTTACAAACTTAGCAGCTTTAAGATCAACCAGTTCAAATACTGCGTTTTTGGTAGCCAAGTTACGCATACCCATGTCCATCAACAAGTTGGTGTTCTGCACTGAGCTGGTCATGAAGTCAAGGATAGGTCTGTCGCCACCAACAAGTTCATGTAGGTACGGCTGTTCGGCAATACTACCAATACGGATGGGGGACTCACCACCAATTAAAAGTTCGGCTACGCCGTTGCGTTCACGATAAAACGGGATGTAATCGTTTTCTCTAAGCAATCGTTTACCAACTTCTTTGGACAGTGCGCCAGTGCTGACAACAAAATCAATCAAGTTGCGGTTGTACTCGTTGTACTCGGCTTGTGCATTTTTAAACACAGCTTCTAAGCCGGGCGTGGCCTTGATGGCAGACATGGTGTTGTTCAACAATTCTTGCGTAACGTCTTCACCAAAGTTTAGTGAAGCCAACCCTTTGTTACCTGCACGGATAGCCGCCATGTACAAGGTAAACATTGTGTTTACAGCTTCTGCATTGCCAACCATTGGTTGTGCGTCTCTTAGAATCTGCACCACGTTGCTAATGTTGGCGCTCTCTTTACTCTCCAACACACGCTCAACGCGTCCGTCTGGGCGCGTCTTCTCCACGATTGCCGGTGCGCCGTTGGAGACTGCCTGAGACACAAAGTTCATGCGCTGGTCGTACATGCGCAGGTAGTACAACATTTGAGTGCCTTTGAGTGGCTCCATGTATTTGGCCAAGCGCTCAAAACCTGCAAACCTGTCAACAAGCTGTGTCTCAAAAGCCAGACCTGTTAAGTTGGCTTTAAGTTTCTGCGTCCAGCTTTTATCCTTGGCCACGATCTTGTCAACAAAATTACTGTTCTTGGCAATCTCAGGGTTGGTGTACTTTGCTGAACGCGAGAACAGTATCTCGCCTTTTTGCATTGGTTGTGTTTGGCTGACGGGGTTGATATCAGTAGCGATGATCTGCGCACCTTCGTCTTTGTCGCCAAAGTCAACGTAGTTAAACGTGCCCGGAGTGCCTAGTGCTGCTCCATATCTTGATACGCCATCAAAAAACTTAACACCCGCAACACCTTCAGCGTGCAACAGTAAAGATGCAAACATGTCACAAAACTCGCTTGGCATACCGTTTTGTTCAAGCACGGCACTTAAAGCGTTGTACAAATCACGCCCATCTTGTTGATTTGGCCGCACATGGCCTATTGCACGGTTAAATACTTTTTGCTGTTTCTTGTTTAAACCGTCATAAATACGTTTGAACGCATCTTTAACAACTTCTGGTTGTTTGTCTGCGAGACTGTCGTAAAGAATGTATTCGTTTTCTGGACGCGTGTGCAACGTGCGCATCATGTAGCCTGCTGGCTCAGGTACAGGTGGCGCAGACGCAGGGTTGTACTGAAAGTCGTTTACATCAAACGCATCAATAGCGTTTAGAGTTTCTTTTGCTTCGTCGTACACTTGTTTTGTGTACGGGTCTTTTCCATAGGTAAAACGCTCAAAAAAATCTTTAAACTCTTTTATTGTTTTGGTTGTTTCGACTTTTACACTGGCAATAGCTTCTTTCCAAGACGGCGGTACACCATCGTTGGCATCCATCATTTTTTCAAATGTGTGTATAACTTTTGCGGCAGCTATGTTTGTTTTATACGTATCAATGTAGTCTTTGCCTTTATAAACAGGCGCATAGTAAACAGCCGCCAAATCTGCATCCGCAGTTTCTGCAAACTTTTTAAGTTCTTGAATTTTTTTATCTACTTCTGCGTCAGACAGCCCCTGCATCCACGCTACACGAAAACTTAAAGCAGGTCGAGCAAATGTTTTTACAGCAACAGGTCTTGCTGTTATGGGTTTTGCTATTGTTTTTGCTATTGTTTTTGCCGTCACAAGCCCGTACCCATAGTTTCTAACTGGTGTTGCTTGTACCGCACGCGGCATATCACGTAAATTAGAAAATTGTTTTCTTGCCTCTTCAATGTTTTCTATTTCGCCTTGAACAGCCTCTTTAAAAATTTTATGCGGGTTTTCACCGCCTTGCGCATTACCCGCTTCGCGCAAAGGCATATTTAAAAATTGTTCTGGAATATCCGTTGGCAATTTGCCCACAAATCTAGGTTTTTGCGTTTGAAGCCACGCTTGTATGTCTGGGCGATCAACCCATTCGTCGTATTGGTTTGAGGCTGCATCAACGCGGTACGACTCAGCAGTGCCGTATTTTTGTGCGCGATATGTTCCCCAACCATATGATTGGGCTTTTGAACCCGTGTTCATATACGCATGGTCAAACATATCAAAAATAACACCTGTACCGTGCCAAGTTCCTTTAAGTTCAAGGTGTGCTGCGCCGTAGGCAAAGTTAACCAAATCTCCGGCAGTTAAGTTGGAAGTAGTGATGCCAAACTTCTCAAGCGCTTTTTTGAACGCATTTACCACCATCTTCAACCAGTTTTTGACTGCGTTGCCACCTTTAACACCAACAGGCTCTACGCCCATCTGCATGGCTTCTTCAACAGCATAGGCCAACAACTCGTCATCAATTTGGTTTTCAGGTGTTGCGGCAGCTTCCACCCTGCGCATGGCGGCTTTACCAACACGCGTTTCCATTGAGTCGTCAGTTTTGTTTGCCCAGTTCTTGACTGTCTTAACTAACGCGTTGTACTGACCCTCGTTAAAGAAGTTACGGAATCCCAAGTGCACACCAACTTCGTGAAGCAGTACGCCCAGTCCGTGGCCTTTACCAATGTTGTTGGCAAACAGTACTGCCTTACCGTTTTGTACAAAACCTTTGGCGTCTGCTGGAATTAAGCCTTCGTATTCGGACTTGCCTGTACGTTTTAGTTTTGGTTGCTTGTCAAGGAAAGCTTGAACACTTTCATACACCGCCAATTTATTAGATACCAGTGCTTCAAGCTTACGCCCAGTAACAGGTTCACCCATACCGGCGGTAAGCTCGGCTTCCAACTGAGCCTTGGTCAAGCCTTTTACCGGTGTACCACGAGAGAATTCGAAGTCTGCTTGCGTTTTACCAGTTCCTGCAATGTCGCTTCTAAGGTCTGTAGAAGAAACAAATGCGTCCGCATCCAACAAGTCCTTAGCGTTGCGTGCAGCTTTAGCGGGAGCTATTGTTTTTAACTGCGGTGCTTTAGTGCCAAGAATTTGTTTAGCCAAGGCATTGGCATCACGTAACTCAGCGCGATCCATCTCGTCCATTTCTTCTGAAGTAAAAGCTTTACCAGCGCCTGACCCAGTACGGAATGGCTTAGCCGCCGCCAACGCAGTGGTGCTCGGCACAGTAGCGGCCTTGGGTGCCTTAGCGGGTTTGCCTATAATGAATACTTCTTTTTGTGCTTCTAACGAAGCCACCTTCTGCATAGCGCCCAGTTTGAGCGTGGCTTGCACACGTTTGACGTTAGTGGTCTTGGGGTCGGCCATGATGTCGGCCAACTGGTTCATGTCTTCTGGCCCCATGAAGCTTTGAACTTCGCCGCGTGCGTCAAAGATTTCGTCATCAAACAGTTGAATCTGCTTGTCTTTAACTGCTTGAAGTACGGCGGCTTCATCAACTTCTTTTGCCGCCTGCATACCTTTATTACGCAACTCATCAAGGCGTTTCTGTTCGGGCGTGTTAATCTCCGCAACCTTGCGGCCTTTCTCAAACACTTCGCCGGGCAGGTTTTTAAGCTTGACGCCTTCTTTCTTGAACGCAGCAGTAACCTTAGGCCACCAGACCTGCACATCTTTTTGGAATTCGTCTGCACGCTTTTTGGCTTCATCAACAACCGCTTGCTGTGCCTTTACTTGCGACTCTACGCGTTGCGCAGAAAACGGGTACTTGAGTTTGCCCAGCTTGCCGCGTTCCCCAAGTTCTACAGCAGTCAATGGCTCCTTGCGCATGTCTGCCAGTTGCCGCTCAAGTATTTCTAGATACTCGCGTTCTGTCTTGAGGTCTTTGTCAAGCATGGCTTCGGTGACAACAACATCGTTTTCAATTTCGTCAAAGCGCAACTCTTGCAACTCGTTTAGTTCTGTTTCAGCGCTTTCAATGCTCTCAACAAGCCCTTGTACTTTTTGCAAATTATTAATTAGGTTTGGCGCTTGACCAGTACCCTCAGTCATTTCTTTCTTAGCCGCTTCAATTTGCGACTCAACTGTAGCCAAACGTGTCTTGGCCGCTTTCAAAGCACGGCGTGCGCGTTCAATCTCAGGATCAAGCAATTCGCCCAACGTATCAGACAAGCGTTGGCGGGCCTTGCCCATCGCTTTGCCCATAGCGTCTTTGTACGCAGTTCGCTGCGCAATTAATTTTGTTTCAGAATCAAGCTCGGCACGTTCCCCGTCGGTCAACAACGCAGAACTTTGTAAACTCTTTTTAATAAGTTTTAATTTATCCAGCAAAGGCTCGGTGAGTTTTCGGCTTTCTTCTGTTTGTTTACGCACAGCTTCATTACTGTTTTGCATAAACTCAACCAAACGGTTGTTTGCACTTTCAAGACGTTGCCCTGTGGCCACGGTTTGCTGCGCTTGTTTAAGGCGTATAAGGTACTCAGGAATTGTTTTTTCGTTGAAATTAGGAATTAGTTTATTCTTAACGTACTCCATCTGTTGCGGTGTAAAAATAGCAGACAAACCATCAAACACTTTTTTAGCCAACCTTGCATTGCTTTCAACTGTTTGCTTTATTGACGGGTTGTAATTTTGGTTAAATATGTTTCGTGCAACAGCCAAGTACTTATCCATCAACTCTTTATCTTCTTTTGTAGTACCCGCCTCAGGGTACGGCACAAACATTTTTGCAATGTCTACGTTTGTGTAAAGACCCAAATTAAATTCTCCTGATTTGGTCAGGAAGAACTGCATGTTGTTTTTGATAACGTCAATTTGATCTTGCAACGCTTTGATTTGCACCATGCCTTGTTTGTCTTTGGCGGCGCGTGCTTTCTGATTGGCTTCTGTTTTTGCTTTGAGCTTGCGTGCTTGCTCCAGCGCTTCCCACACAGGCTTAATCTGTGGTGACTTGGCAAAGTTGGCAGGAGTAGCGCGGATGTAACCAATGTCTTTGCGAGTCTCAGGGAACAACTGCCCTTGACCAGCCGCGCCTTCACCAGCAACCTCACCTTCTTGGGCTGTGCTTTCATACAGCTTTACGGCATCTTGAAGCTCACGTAGTGCGCTACCCTCGGGGGCAAGCGCGGCTTCGTAGCCTACAGACTTGTATGTGCGGCGTTCTCCAATCCGTGTCTCAGCTTCTCTGCCGGGGACATTCTCAACAACACGTTTGCCGGGAACAGCTTCACGTCGGGTGTAGGTTTGCTTGCCGAGGTCTTCGCCGCGCAAGATGCGTGCGGCCTGATTCTGGGCTGCGTCCAACAAGTTCTTGCTGGCTTTGCCGTCTTCAATGATTTCTTTGACACGCTCTAACGTTTCTTTGATGCCTTGAGTGCGGATTGGGCCAAATTCGGTTTCTTCGACTGCGCCTTCTGGGATGCCCCTTGTCAACGCCTTGTCGATCATGTTGCCCACGTATTCACGTAGGCGGCGCAGTTCTCCGCCAGCCGTCTTGGCTGTCTCACCACGAGCTTCCGCAATCTTCTGCGCTTCGGTGGTGGCAAACTGTTGTTTCAGTATCGGTGTTTCACGCGTAGCTGTAGACGGCAACTGAGATACGTTGTCAACAACCTTGGCAATCTGCGCTTTGAAATGCTTGACTTCTTTGTCACTCAGGCGTGCAAGATCATTTAGTGGGGTTGTGGCTAGATCACGAGTCTTCAAAACACGTTTGGTAACAGCGCCACGGATAAGCTTGTTTGCTCGCATCTGCGCGGGCTGCACTTCAACTTCTTCAAACTCAGGTTTTTTAGGCACAGCCCGTGCGCGGCTTAACCACTCGCCCACCACATCATGAATGCGCGACGCGGCTTTGATAGCTTCGTCATAAGTTAGTGCAGGCTTACCTGCAACACGGCGGTGAATGGCGGCTTCTTCCAGAACGGAAGAGATGTACTGACCACGGGCTTCTTCAGCTTGCTTGGCCAGTATGTTGGGTGCAGCAGCAGCCATACCCTTGCCGGGTTCTGCATTTTCTTTACCCAAAGCATCACCACGGCGCAAACGATCAAGCTTGTCTTCAATAGTGTTTAAGGCAATGTTCTGTTCATTACGTACACGTAATACTTCTTTGGCGTAAATGCTTGCCTGTGGGCTTGTTTTAGCGCTGGGGAAACGCCCTTTTGTTAGCTCTCCAGCAGGCGTAGGTTCTGTAAAAGCGTTAAGTTGTTCAAGCGCTTGGTTCCCTCTTTCAAACGCAGCAGTTGCAGCGTCACGGTTGTTTGAGCGTAGTGCGACATCTCTATCCGTATTAGCCTGATCTATTTCACTAAACAAATTGTTTATTTTTTCCCGCGAACGTTCTGCCATTTTGATGTTGGCAAAAGGCATCAACTGGGGATTCACCGCTATGACTGGGGGTTTACCCTCACTTATCTTCTCCAGCTTTGGATCGACCATGTACTTAAAGAACATGTCATCCCCAACGTCATCACGCTGGCTCTTGATGTCATCCATGTACGAAGTAAACGCTTGCACATATGAAGATTCTTCTTCCGGCTTAGTGGCACCAAACGCTGTCTTGCGTGTGCCCATCTCTTGTTCAAAAGCAGTTTTTTCTGCAAGCGCCTTTTCTTTGCGCATGGGCGCAAGCTGTAACTTCAGCGCATCCAGCACGGCAGCACTACGTACGCCGGTGGGTAAACCGGTCAATGGCATCCGGCTTTTTTCAATTTGTTCAGCCAAATTGGGATTACGCATCAAGTACGAAACATAGTCAGCAACCGCTTCGTTGGGGCCTTTTTCACTGGCAAGGCGTTGGTCATTGGCCAACTGAACGCTCTCAGCGGCATACCGCTCCGCAGCATCCTCCGCCTTCGGTTCCTGAGGCGGCACAACCTCTTGGTCGTAGTACATGCGAGGCTCAGCCTGCGCTTGTGGCGCAACTTGCTCTGGCTCAATACCCAACGCATACTCTTGTGGGGTTAGTTTGGCAACACGTTCCTGTTCTGCCGCTTGTTTCAGAATAGGTTTGACACGCACATACTCATCAGCCAGTGGCTTAAGTTCTTTGTTTAAGGCTTCTATCTGGCGGTTAATTTCTCGATTGTTTGCGTAATCCGTTTCTGGGGATTCGCCTTTCTTTATCGGGATTAACTGCGCTTTGAGTGCTCTACGCTGGGCTTCCAAGTCTTGTGTTTGTTGGAATAACCCCTGCGCGTATTCAGGACTGTTCAGGCGTGCTTTTTCCTGTTCTGCCTGCACAGCCGCTTCTTCACGGGCTTGCTTTACCTCGTCTGTAAGCACAGGTTTTGGTGCACGACGGCCAATAGCCAAGTCCAAAAGTCCTTGTGCCAACGCACCGACTGCACCGCCGTAGGCGGCAGACTCACCAACCTGTTCAATAATTTGTTGCTCAGGTTTGTATATGCCTTTGGTGATGATGTTCTGCGCTGCCTGAGACGCGGCTTCTTGTGCGGCTTCCTCGCCGCCAGCCATCAGCGCACGTTTAACATACGACGTAGCCCCCTCAATTACAGGCTCCCCAAGACGTTTTAGAATACGTGCAGGGGCAAACATCTCTGATGCGCCGACCACGGCACCCAGCGCAGTAGCGGCAGTTTGTTGACCTTCAGTTGCACCTTCAGCGGCAGATTTCTCTACCTGTGTGCCAGCGCCAGCACCAATACCAAGGCCGTATCCAGCTACACGCCCCGCTATACCAAACGGCCCAGTGGCAAGAAACGGAACTATTGAACCCGTAGCTTCACCAAATTTACGCCCCACCGTGTCCTCGTACCCCGGCGCAGCGGCAAACGGAGCCTTGGCTGCGGCGGCAGTTTCTTTAATGTATTTTTGTGTAGCTTTTTCTTGTTCTTCTGGAAGCAGTGCTGATATACCCACACCAGCTTGTTCAACTAAACCAATACCGCCGGGCACAAGACCTTTAAAGAATTCTTTGGTTTGTCCACCAAGCGTAGTTTCTTTTGGTGCTGCTGCTTGTTTTTGCGCAAATGCTTCGGGGTACATTTGCTGCGCTCGGGCGTATGCCTGCTCTGGGGTCTCCCCCTCTCGTATTGCTACGTATCTACCATCTGGTAACGGGACAGCTTGAGGCATAGTATTTTCCGAATTGTGCGGCTTGGTCTTACAACCGTGGCAGGCCGAACTGCACGCGGTTGTGTGAGTTTACTACTTACGGAAGAACGGGTGCATTTGCTGGCAAATTCACTGTTGGTTGCACACCCATTGCCCGTAAGTAATCATCAATTTTTGGGTATTGTGTTTGCAAGTACGGCGACTTGGCCCAGATGTCTCTGTGCGCGGCATCACTTCGCATACCTGTTGAGGCCGTAATCAATTGCATTTTTTTATCAAACAGCGCCGGATTTGACAAAATACGTTCATCAGCGCTAGGCATTGTCGCAAGGATGCGCGAATTCTGCATGTTTGCCATTGCAATATTTCTGTTCGATTCAAGGCCTGCAATACCCATGTTTTCCGAAGACTGGATTTGCATCTTGGCTGCATCTCGTGCATTTTTATCGGCAATAGCTGTTTTGATGTCATCGCGCTTAATGCCGTACATTTTTTCAACACCACTAAACATATCTCTTGCAGCGGATGCAACAGTGTTGTCGTAGTCACGCAAAACTGCACGACGGTCTTTAGCAGTCATCATGTCTTCGTTGCGACGGAATTCATCAATACGCGCTCTAGCTTCTTCCATCTTGTCTCTGGCGGCTTCAACTTTGGCCTGACCTTCCGCGTAAGACTTGATACCCACTTGTGCGCCCTTGCCAATATTTACAAAAGCGTGGGGGCTGTCACCTGACATCATGGCCAAACCTGCCTCAAGCAAAGACATGTTTAGGTTGCGGTCTTCCATTGTATTAACACGAGCTTCTTTTTTATCCAACGCTTTAAGACGATCTTCAAACGCAGGCTTTCTATTTTGAACTTCTTGTTCAAACAAACTGACTTGCCGCGCTGCGGCCTGTATGGCAGGTGCGTTTGCCTCTCTGCGTTGTTCAGCCAATGGGTCAACAATGTTTTTTGGCATTGACTGGTCATATAGCTCAAGCTGCTTTTTGACATCTATATCAGGAACAGTTGTGCGTTGAAATTTGGTAGCCGCAATTGCAGGCAAGCCCGGCTCAACTGCGGGTTTAGGAGCTGCTGGAGGGATGTCAGTACTTTGCTCTGGATACATTGAACGCCGTGTTGCCGTTGCTGGGTCATAAGGATTGACCGCAGCCGCAGGAGCACCGGCAACTGGGGGCGCGGCAGGCGTTGCCGCAGCAGGCGTGTAGTTCGGGTTACGAACAAGGTTTTCTAAATAAGCTATTTCTGCTTTTGTGCGGTCGTATATTTCCTTTTGCTGAGGTGTTTGCTGCTTCAAACCAAAAATACCGCCTTGTTCGGTAAGCTCCGTTTTCTTTCGCATAAGCGCATTTCGCACATATGCTTGTCGCGTTTGTTCAGGTGTTTGCGCAGTCAACTCAGAAAAAAACCTTCCAAAAGGAGATGTGCTACCACCTTCATCAAACGCAACAATGCCGCCTTCGGCAAAGTCCATATTGCCTGATGGAAGCGTGGCAATACCTTGATCTTCGGGCAGCATCTGGCCCTGCGCCATTTGCTCGGGCTGTTGTGGGGGCTGACCAAGGCTTTGCAAAATCTGTTGTGCAACAGGGGGTTGCGCTTGTTGACCTGCCATCAGCGCCATAGCTTCTTGGCCATGTTGCTTCTTGTACTTATCAGCTTCAGCGGCAAGACCTAGCTTGATGGCGTCGTCTTGGTTGGCCGTTGCAAATGCTTGCAACTGCTGCGAATTCATCTTCATTAACTGGACGCGCAAAGCGTCAATACTGCCAGAGCTAATGCCTGATGTTCCCCGTTGTGTAGATGTGTACATGCTTACCTCTTACCCTATGCGGGAGATAATGATTGCTGCTAGACCGGCAGGCTTGCGGTCGGCTTTTACCAAACCTCCCTTGGCGTAGCTCTTAACTATTCCGCCTTCGGCTGTACCGGGGGGTTTTTGTTGTCCAAACGCTTGGTTATACAAACCATAAGCACCTAGACCAGCCGTAGCCAATCCACCAAGCTGAGATATGTAGGACGGATTTGGCGTGAACAGTGTAGAAGACTGCTGCGTCATGGGTGCGCCGCGAATAGCGTCCGACATGGCTCCCAACTGCTGGTATGGATACCGTTGTTTGTTTAAAAAGTCTTCATATGCCGCTTGTTGTTGCGCTTGGGATGTCTGTTGTTGTAGTCCACCAAGTTGTTGTTGGATACCAATATTGCCAAGTTGTTGACCGTATAAGTTCTGACCCTGCGCACCAAGGTTTTGATACCCTTGCATACCAGCTTGCAGACCTTGAAGACCAAACCCTGCGCCGTATTGCTTTGACTGCTCACCCAACTGCTGCATTTGTTGATTAGCTTGTTGGTTTGCTAGCTGTGCTTGCAAGTTCTGACCTGAACCAAGCTGTTGTACGCCAAGGTTAGCCGCAAGGTTTTGTTGCCCCACGTTGTAACCTGCTTGTTGATTGGCTAACTGTGCTTGCAGACTAGCTTGCTGTTGGGCATTAAATTGTTGTTGTGCATTTTGAAATGCGGCTTGACTGCCCATGGCTTGGATATCGCCCATTTGTTGACCAAGATTGCGCTCGCGTTCCGCACGCATGATGGCGTCTCGACCACCCCCAAAAGCACCCGCTTGAGCAGCTTGAGCCTGTTGTTGTGTGCCTTGAATACCGGATTGGCGTTGTGCTTCACGCTTTTGAATGTCCACCACATTCTGCATGTAGGGGGACATGTAGTCCTGCACGTTCTGACCTGTGTAGTTCTGCGTTCCAACTTGCTGGACTGGCCCCATTTGGTAGTTCTGTAGGCTTGGCGCGCTAGCATTTAGATAGCTAAAAGAAGACGGCCCATAGCTTAAAGCCCCTGCCTGCTGAGCAAGCCCTTGTGTGCCGGTAGCCGCAGTAGTTGAGTATGGGTTGTACCCTAAATTACCAGCCGCAGTGATAGCCGTATTTTGTAAACCTTGTAAACCAGCTACACGATTTCCCGCAAACGCTTCGTATGGTTTTGCTGTAAGAGCTTGGTACTTGCCCAACAAGTCCTTGCCATATGGCGCTATGTCAGCGGCAAAGCCCGTTTGGTATTCTGTTGTAGTGGTTGCCATGAGTGTTCCTTATGCGGGAAGGTGTTTTTCAGCACGGCTGTTTTTAGCCACTGCGTCTTTACCAGTGGTTTTGCCGCGAACTTTTTGAATCCTGTCCATCATGGCGTACAGCTTGCGTGCGCCAGCTTCTGAAGAACCATTACCAAGTTCTGAAACAATACGCGCAGGAACTACAAACTCACCATCGGCAAGGCGTGCGGGTTGTTTGCCGCCAATCATTGCGGGAATGGAATCAGACACACCATCTCCGGGGCCTCTGAGCATACGCCCGCCATCAGAGTAACTGCCCAAATCAGAGATGCCGCCTGAACCCATACCCATAACACCGCCGTCAGCGGCTCTTGTGTATTCCCCACTTACAGGGTCGTAGCTAAATTTACGTATGTCGTTAGGGTCATATTTAACTCTGCGAGTTCCGGCTCCTGTAAATGACTGTGTTTCAGGGTCGTAAGTAAAGTCGCGGATATCTCCGTACTTAGCTTCTTCAGCTTTGGCTATTAGTGCGTTTTGTTGTTCCGTTTGACTGTCTTTTGCTTTTTTAGCTTCTTCTTCAATGTAGGGAGTGGCCAAAGCTGCATAAGGCATATATCCTGTTTTATCTATCAAATCTGACACAGCGCCGGGCCTTGTGACAAGCTCTTGTGTACCTTGGGCAAATTGAGAATCAAGGGCTTTATCGTACATATTTTCAGCACCTTGTACAAATTCGGAATTAGCAGCTTTAGCGTATATGTCTTGAAGGCCTTGCCTAGCGTAATCCATATTAATCCCGCTGTTATTAAACAGTGAGTTGCCTGTTGTTAAATCGGATGGGGGTGCAACTACTGGTGCTGGCATGGGGGTTACTGTCGGAGCCGCTCCTGTTCCTTGTAGACTAGTAAAACTACCTACCTCAGTAGGAGCGACTACTGGCGGAGCGTTTACTGACGAAGCCGTTCCTTGCAGATTAGTAAAATCACCTTTAGGCACACTACCAGCACCCGCAGATGATCCGCTTGATAAGTTTGCAATACCGCTAGAAATATTTGCCCCACTGCCAGCAGACAGGCCTGCACGCAGACCGGACTTTAAACTGCCGTTAGCAATGCCGTATGTTGCGCCAACGGTAAGTCCCGCGCCCATAGCGCTCAAGCCATATCCAGCAGGGCCAAGCGCAGCGCCCAATATAAGCGGAGCGTAGGGGCCAAGATCGTCAAGTACGTTTGCTACAGAACCTCGGATATCCTTAATTGCTTCTTTTCCAGAACCCGCAAGATCACCAAGATCTATACCAACTGCTTTACCTGCATTTGTAAATGGCTTAGTAAAAGTTTTAATACCAAAAAACTCAGGCAGTCCCGTTTTAGGATTTATCGTGCCTGAACCGCCAAGCAGTTTTAAAATACCAGCTTCTTCTGCATTAATGTGCGCCAGCATGGTGTCGCCACCGCGTCCTTGGGCAGCTAATTTTTGGGCGAGTTGGTGCAAACTCATGGCGTTACCTCATAAAACGGGGTGGTTGATCGTATCATGTTTAGCCAATTTTCCAATTGGTTCCGTCGGAGTACACAGGCACTTTGTTGGCCCCTCCCCCCGCTACGGTGGATGCAAATGTTGTTGCGTTAGCGTCTGAAACAAACGCCCTAGCTCCCGTTCCAGAAGTTGCTGCGCTGGGTAATGTTGCAACTGTGTAAACAGCCAAAGCGGGAATAATCTCACTAGCCGCACTAAGCTGCCCCAAGATATTATCAAGCTGGTTGAAATACAACCGCAAAATATTGTTTAACTGGTTGATGTAGTTAAGGTCATATTCAGGCGTAGCCGTAGGTAGTCGCGGAGAAACTACTCTATTTAATTCATATTCTGAAGTGACAATATAGCTCATCGTCTGCCGTCCTGTCTAATGTCAATACGTGGCGCACCAAGCTGCCACTGCACACC
>Ga0209246_10000635_pt1 | contig 14712 bp, 25 predicted proteins | sample LauGreSpBDMM15SN_2_FD_187560 | JGI IMG/M metagenome (GOLD analysis project Ga0209246, IMG submission 187560) | Freshwater lake microbial communities from Lake Michigan, USA - Sp13.BD.MM15.SN (SPAdes) (version 2) | ecosystem: Environmental > Aquatic > Freshwater > Lake | place: Lake Michigan...
ATTTTAAACATTAAAAGTGTAATATTTTTAGAAATTCTTGTAACTCGTTAATTTTTAGCTAAATAAATTTTAAATAGAATCGTCTTGGCCTACAAAAAACACGCAAAGAACTGCACCGATAAGGTATAAAGATAAGTAAATCATTTAGTAATTATTTATATTTCTAAGACATTTATCCTTGCAAGTGCATTCAAATTGGGAAGCTTCAAAACAAGTGTGTTTTTTGTTCTCGTGTTCAATTACCCATTGTTTTTCTTCCTTAGTTAGTTTACCTGAATGCCGAATCCAAGTTTTTGACTCGGTTATAAATGAATAATAAGTATATCCTTCTTTGACTTGATATTCTTTGTCTAATTTATAGCCATTAATCCATATTGCAATGGTGTCTATTGTTTTATCGCAGTCGGGTATAAATGTGTTTATTCTTACTTTCATCTTTGTTTAATAGTTAATTCAATGTTAGAGTATATTATTTCGCCTCGTTTGTTTTTCGCTATGTAGAAAATAGTCGGCAACTGGCAATCTTCAATCAGTTTATTTTCTAAATTCTCCCACCAAAATAAACCATTTTCAAACATTCCGAAACAACCCATACTATTACTCCCGACAAAAAAACATTGCCCAATCGTTCCTAAAGGTTTTAGATTCTCGGACATGAATTGCATACCGATAATTTTAAAACTATCTGAGGCCAATACGCTATCATTCCAAAGTACATTATTCATAAATCGGATGTCTGTAAATGTATAGAAATTATCAGTTCGTGCAATTAGCTTTTTACTTTGGATCAAAATTGTAGATGTCGCAGTTCCATATTTCCCATCTGAAATATTATAAGTAACCAAACCCGAACCATCCGAGATAAATTCCCCGTTCTTTTTAAAAGTAATTGTCCCAAAATTAGGTATTAATCTTGAAGTTAAACGAGGTGCATAACTCACTCCGTTGACCTTGTAAGAACTCACCGATAGTATGTCATTATCCATGTCTTTATCGTTGCTTAAAACATTCCCTAAGACGTTTATTTTAAAAGTATCAGGTTTGGCAATCGGTTTGTTATTCTGGGCCTGAAGTGAAGCGCAGAAAAAAAGTATTATTATTAGTTTCATAGTTTTTCTATTTCAATTAACGCTGCTAAAACCCAAAGTAAAATAAGAAACACAATAACGTAAGATACAAAACCAAGTTTATCAAATAATTGTGCACGTTTATTAATTACCTTAGTAGTGTACTTATGCTTAAAAATAGTATCGTGTTGCGTAAGTATTTGTTTTACCTCTCTTTGTTTCCACTTGATAACCGTTACAACTTTAATCCCGTTTTTAACGGTAGTTATTGTGTCGAGTAGTGTAGTTGTATCAAAAAAGTAAATAGAGTCGTGTGTGAAGCCTCTAATGGTGTCATATTTGGTAATTGTGGAGTCTTTCAAGTAACCCCAAGACTTCAACTTGTTTATTTTGCGTTCTGCTCGGTAAGATTGGCACGATGCCAGTAAGCAGATTAGTGCGATTATTAATTTATTTTTCATATGTTTCTTTTTTAAATTTTTTTTTGATAGGGAATAACACAATTAATAACACGATAATATTCGTAATAATGTATATTATTATTTTATTTCTCATATTCTTGTTTATAATATTGTTCAAATGATTTGCCCCCTTGTTCAGTACTTTTTATTCCTCCATTCCAATATTCAAATAGTTTATCTTCCATATTTATTGGGGTAAGTTTAAGCATACATAATTGCACATTTATTTCATATGTGTGGAATCGCCTCAACATTTGTAATACGTCTTCTTCAGTGTATAATTTATTGCTCATAATGTTTTAATTTTAATTATCGCAGTTATTAATGAAATAATAGCAAACCAAACCATCTGCTTATTTGACATTGCTAAAACAGGAGTATCCTCTTTGTACCAATTTAAAAACTTTTTCATTTTTTGCCTCATTGTTTGTTTATTACTCATAAGTTTCTATGTAATATTGTGGTACATCTTTAATTGTGGGTATTGCCATATTTTCATTAGGTATTACGCAATTATCTACATAATTATCAGTAAAATTAATCATTTCCTCTTTGTGCATTGCTTTGGCTTGTTCAAAATCTTCTTGAAAAATATTGTAATCATTATCATAATATTGTTTCTCTAAAAATTCTACTGCCGTTTGTTGTTTATTGCTCATAATTAATTGTTTACGATAAATTTTACCCCATCAATTTCAACCGATTTAACCGTCTTTTTTCGGACTTGGTCGTAAGCCCATTGGGTAGTCTTCCCGTTTTGTAAAGCGTAGTTTCTTACTGTTATTAAATTTTCAATCATAATATTTTATTTATTTTCGGTTGCAAAAAAAGATTTTAAAGCAAATTCTGCTATAATTATTTCCCAATAATCATTCCCCTCAAATGAGTCAAACCAACTAAAACTATTTCTAATTGCATATACTAAAGAGCCGTCTTGCGTGTCTGCATTTTCTTCCCAATAAGTTTTATCAAAGTTTTTTAATAATTGATTGCGGATAAATCCATCTTCTACTAATCTAAATAGTTGGATAGGGTGTTTAATATTGTTTTCCATATTGCAATATTACAACTTAAAAGTATAAAAACAAAATTATTTTAAATTGCGTTTTGAAATATTTAATAAGTTTTCCATTCCTTGCATGTAGTCCTCCAAATACCTGAACCTATAACTTTGAGTATTTGACTTTCTATTTATCAGAGTAAAAAAGTCTTGAATTGTCGGACAATATTCTTTTAATAAAGGGTAGTTATCCATGTTTACGCTTTGATTTTCTTTCGGTTTTCGCTTCTTAGGGATGATTACCTTGCATTTATTCAGCTTCGCAAACTCTTTGGATTCTAAATAAAATTTATCGTTTAAAACAACAGCGTAGAGTTCTAAAGTCCAATCTATTTTGAGTATTCTGGGCATATAAACCCCATTTTCTCGGAACATATTTCTAATTTTACACCATTGTTGAGGTGTTACAAGTTTAATTGCTACGTTTTTCATTTTACAAATGTATGATATATTATTCATTAACCCACAAAAACGGGATTAATGCAAGGAATTTAAGACAATAGACGGGATGGCTTTTGCAAGAATTGTGACATAAGAAAAAACCCCTCACAATAAAGTAAGGGGTTTAAACCATGAAAAACACTATATTTAAAAACTCAAAAGAACATTACAATATTACTATATTTTTGGATAAATACCAATTTTTTCTTTATTTAATAATTGTTTGCAAGTTAGCCCGAATGATTTTTGAAAGTGTGGGTAGTCTTTAAAAGTTCTAAAATCACCACCCCACTCCCATCCGTACTTCTTAAATATCTTAACTACTTCCATCCAATCAGCTTGACCGTCACGATCAAAATCTTTGCCTCGTTCCCAAGTTGCTTTGCCGTCTACAATTAGCACAATATCGCAAGCCATTCCCCAGTTGTGATAGCTTTGCCCACCTTTTGCGTTAGTTACTATTTGCCCTTTAATTGAACGACCTTTAGAATACAAAGCGTTCTGCTCTTCAAAAGTCCTTAAAGTGTGCGAGAAACGACATATAACACCATTAGAGAGACTTTGACATATCTCAGAGTATATTTGTATAGCTTCATCTTTTAACTTCGGGTGTAGAAGCTCTATGCGTTTTATTGTTATTTCGTCAATCATGGTGTTTCTTTTTCTTTTCGGTAAAATGTATCGATGTAAATTTGCAAAACTGCAATACCAGAAAGCCAACATTGCAAACCGAACTCCACATCCTTTATTCCTGCCTTAGTAAAAAACATCGGTAGAAAGGTCGCACCTCCTAAATAAATCATTGCCTTTCTTATTAGGCTTAAATAACGTGGTGTATTAGTTTTTCTTGTTGTCATTTTTTTTCTTAAATAATTGCACTATAATATGTCCGATGTTTATTTCCTTTAAAATGTGAACGAATAAACCTGCTCCTACCGAGAATAAAAAAGTTATTAATTTATCCGTCATATCGATGTTATGACCTAAAACTAAAAATAAAATAGTTCCACAAAGTTCTCCGATATGTCCTTTAATTAAATGTGCCAAATAGATTGCTTGGTAAATCATATCATTGAAAGGCCTAAAGAAACACCAATAGCGACAAACTCTTCGTATCGTTCCTTCCAAATTTTCGTACACCAAAAAAATATAAATTGTAGTTTCATTGTTCTATTGATTTTATTGAATGGTCTTTCTCAAATAGGTTTAAAATCCAGTTAAGAATTTTACCCCCTAAAGAAAGTTTGCCTTTTAACTGATTTTTCCCTAATACGCTTGAAATAGTCTCGTCTGGATTCCCAAACTTATGTCCGTACTTTTTAATTAAAATGTCGTTAAACAATTTAGCAAGATAAGTGTTGGCTTGTTGGTCATCTGCAATCGCACAGTTAAAAAGGTAGTTGTCTAATTCTTTGTACCCGTTTTTAAAAAGAGTCAGTAAACACGAATAAATAAACCCAATAGGGTAGAATATCATTTTAAGAATTAAAGCCGTTAGAAACAAAACTAAACCCCTCATAGAACGATTATATTGTTGTTAGTTACTTGCTCGGCTACATAATCCCATAAAGGCATCAATGCTCTTTTTAATGCTTGATAATCTCCATTGTCTAATTCTGCCCTAAATTCTAACCATTGAAAGTAAGCAAGATTTACAACCTTTGTACTTTGGTATGTATCTAAAGGAATTTCAAACCCACTCAAAATGAATTTATTATCAGGGAACGCCCATTGATATATTTGTGGAATTTCAACTGCATACGGATATAATGTCGGAGGTGTAAAATAATCTAAATCATCAATGTTTAGTGATGCTAAAGTAACATTATTAAACACACTTTGTAAGTCTGCATTAGTGCTTATTTTTTGCCAATTATTAGCAAAGTCGAAATACCCTAATTGTCTACTAACGTCTAAACCATTATCATTAAAATAGTAGTCTGCGTATACTTTTAAATTTTTTTTATCGAAGAATCCTTTTATCATGGTGCGGTTATTAATGAACGAGCGTCAAAGACATAAATAGCGCTTCTACTCGCACTTTTATTGTCGGTTGTCGGTTGGTCGTATGAATGAACTACTGATAGCGTAGTCGGGTTTTCGTATGATGTTGAGGTGTGATAGGTACTGCCTACACTTGGCCCCATAATATTGACTAATGTAATTGGATCACGAACAACACTGCCAGAAATTGAAGTTATCCCAAAAACTTTTAAATATTCTTCAACACTTTGTAAATACCAATTTGCATAAGTAACCCCCTTAACAACTATGCTTAAACTTAATCCAGTATCTATACAATTATTCCAAGTTGCTGCTGCGAAGTCTTCAGGGAATCTATACATACCTATTCCCGTAAGTTTGTCTATTAAAATATCTTGTACATTGTCGGTTGCTCCAAATCCTTGCACCCCATTAACATCGACAAACCGAATTTTACTACTAACACCCCCAACAACTAAGGCTTCTTTTAATTGAAACCAAGCAGTTGCACCTAATGTACTATCAAGTTGAGCAATTACTTTTGGATTTGCAGGAGGTGAATATGTAAAATACCCATTTTGCAACCTCCAACCTACATCACCCGTTCTATAAGATGTATATTGCATACCTAATGGAACATTTAAAAGAACTCCACTTGGTGTAGAACCACTTGGAACTATCCACTCACTACCTACCTTAGAACCTACTTGAGTACCCGTTCCATCCTTTACTAATATATTAGAAGTTGCTCCACTTACATAAGGGGAGAAAGTCGCTGAATTAATTGTTATAGTTGAATCGGGTGCGGTAATGTCTGAACTCCCACCACTTAAAATAGCCGTAGTTGATAAAGTAGTTGAAGCGGTATTCTTTAAAACTGCGCTTCCATCGGGGGCGGTAATATTCGCACTCGCTCCACTTGCTATTAAGGTGGTTGAAATTGTAGTCCCTAAACTATTTTTAAGTACCGCAGTCGCATCCGAACAAGTCGATGTCACTACCCAATTACCGCTAACTAAAGAGCCTACGGGAGTACCTGAACCATCCACTACTGCAATATCTTCAGTGTTTCCACTTGCTACGCTTCCATAACTTACCCCGTTTATAGTTATTATTGCAACTGGGCAACTCGAAGTCGGTGGCGTTGGCGTTCCCGTTGTGGGAACTGCACACTCATTGTAATCAAAATCAGCAGTTACGCTAATAGTAATTAAATGACCTGCAATCCTATCTTTAAAGTCATGAATAAAAGGTGTTAAGGTGTTGTTCTTGTCTAAGTCAACATCTCGGTTAATATTTAAAGTAGCTAAAAGGTCTAATCCTATTTGGAACGTGTCACTTTCAACTTCTACTTTATTCCCATCACCATCCTCAAGCCTATCCCCGATTAAAATATTAAAATTGTAAGTAATCTCATTGCCACTTATTGAAGATGGTTGAGGAGATACCCAAAATAAAGGGTATTGCGTAGCTTGAGACGAACTAATCTCCCACAAATCACCATATCCATAGTCTTTTATTTGAAGATGGTTATCTGCAAAGTCTTTGAAATACTTATAAAGAATGTTTTTAGTTATCATTTAGTTTTCTTTTCGATATAAACCATCAACTTTTGAAGATTCTTTTTAGTGATTTTTTTATTAGCAATCTTTGCAGTATGGCCAGTATTTTCTTTCATTGTTTTTTCTTCTTGATTTGCCTAAATAGAAACCCGTATTGTAACCTAATTCTCTTGATTGAATGTCTTGAGCTTGGTTATTGCCACTCATCCACAAAGGGTATAAGGTGTTATTCTCGGATAAATAACCGCTTAACCTTTTGCCGTAAAACTCAGCCATACGCCCCCACTTTTGCTCTATGAGTTCTAATTCTCTTTGGCTTACGGGTTGTTGATTATCGCTATTTTGAGTTACTACTCCCTTATTTGAGAATCGATAATTAAATATTATTGCACCATCTGAAATAGTCGCATTGATAATAAAATCTCTTATGTAATCGTCTAACAAAGTTTGATTTAAAGACGTTATTGTTGAGGCGTTTATTTGGTCGGCAATTTCATTATAAAGGTCACTTCCTAAAATTTGTTGCAGTTGTAAATCTTGCACCATAATAATAGTCTGAGCAATTAACTTGTCATCGACATTATTTTCTATAACCCCATATTTTTTAATGGTGGCTGTGCTTACGAAAAGTGGTTTTAAACTCATTTTATTTTTTCTTTTTAACTAACACTGACTCCCAAAAATGGCGGCAAGAAGGGATATGAGTAACTGTACCCTCAATAGTTTGCCATCCACCCTTATACTTGAATACATTATCGTTATAACCTTTTGTACTTGCAACATTTTGCATATTATTTATTTGCTCTCTTGAGTATAGTTGTTTTGCTTCAATCAAATCTCTACAAAACTTTCTTGAAGTATCTAATAATTCAGGGACTAAATTTGTAGTATATTTCCATTTAGTTTCTAATCCTACCTCTTGAGTCGGTGGTTCTTGTATCTCTTTTGGAGTTATTGTTATTTCTCCGTTTGATTCTGCATAGTCCACAAATAAAGTGTTTGATTTATTTAAGCGTTCTAAACTTTTGTAAAGTTCACTTTCGCTAATCTTTAATTTTTTAGCAAGGTCGCTAATCTTGTAAGTTTTACCTTTTTTGATTTCGTCTATTAACTTCTGGTCATCTTCTTTAGAAAAATTATCAGAATCCGAATAAACAAAACAAGATTTTACTATCTCGTAATTCTCAGCAGGTTCACCAATCTCTAAAAACTTTTGTAAAATAAAATCCTCTTCAGTAGAAAATGCACTTGTTTTAGTTGTATCACCTCCGACAATAGCAGGGAGGTTTATAATACTTCTTATTTCGTTAGTGGTTAGAGTTTCTAAAATCTTAGGTGCAATTAACGGATTAGAATTTATAATCGTTAAAATGTCATCTTTCTTCACTAAGTTTGGTTTTTCAATCCCTAATCTTTGGTAAACCATGTCAGCAAATGAATCTGCATCTATTGTTCTACTGATAATATCTGAGGTCAATTCCATTCCAATCGGATCGAGCGAAGTCAATTCTACGGGATTCCCTATAAATCCATAAAGACTAAGAATATAGTTCATGTCTTCTTCCTCCTCTTGTTGTTTTGGCTTCACATAGGTATTACTAAAATGCTCCCAAGACAAATCAAACTCAGACCTACCTCCACCAAGTTCGCCTGGAGTCTTTATCCCGAAAAGTAACCCGTTAGAAACCCTATGAGAATAAAGAATCTTATTTATAGTGTCCTTGCTTAGTTGTTCGTATTGTTTATCAAGGTCGTTAGAACGTAAAGGACTAATCTCGGGAGGTGTTGTGTTTGGATTCTGAAAGTTTAATAAAATTTCCCCTGCGTTATCCGTCCCACTTGACTTTGATTTAAAAGCGTGTTCTATTTCGGATTGTTCTTCGTCAGTTTGTGCCGTTCCATTAAAGAAAGTAACCATAGTCCCTGCACTGAATCCCGTTTTAACATTGTTAAGTTGAAAGAAGTTACACTCTATGTCCGTTTCGATAGGTGTAGCACCGCTATTGTATTCAGGTAAAGGGTATATGTCACTCGCAGGATTATCGTCTATTAGATAAAGGATTTGTTTCCCTTGTCTTTTCAAAGGATTAAATGCAGGAAGAGTCACCGCATCTTCGGGGAGTTTGCCGTTTGACCTTTTCCATTTTGCACTCGTGGATTGTTCTCGTGTCCATTCTTTTGAAATGTAAAATTCTGACTTCTCAGTATTGGTCCTTATAGTGTTGAATGGTTGTAGTTTTACCGATTTGATTGCTCCAAAAACATCCCACTCAATTAAGTACGCACACCCTCCGTATAAAGTTCTTTCAAATATTTTCTTTTTAGCTAATTCGTCAGCAGTTTGAGAATTGTTAATCGAGTCTAAAGTTTTTTGTAAAGCTACCTTATCCCCGTTCCAATCAGCTTTAATTTTAAAACCTTTACCAAAAATGTAAGTTGCCTTACCCTTGATGATAGCACCATGAATCCCAGAGTTATTATAAAGGTAACTTAGATAATCTGAGTAATCGTTATTTTTACCATACGGGACATAAACCATATTAGGTTGTCGTCTGAATATAGGCGTTTCGTTTGCGTATAAAGGAAACTTACTAAATGAATAGTTTTTAATTTGGCTCATAGGCTTTTCTTGTTAATGTAGATTCGTTTTCGATTCTTGTTGCAAGTGTTTTGTCATAGGTCATTAGTCCATTTTCAACTACTGTTAAACCCGTTGGATCTAAATTAGTGTTATTACTTTGTTCATACACATTATAAGTGTATTCATCACCTAAAGGTATTTGAATTTCTCCACTTAAAGGCGCAGGAGTTGTTGTTTTAACTACGATGGTGAACTTATTGTATCTCTCAGGATAAAGACTTAAATCGGCACTTATGCAATAGTACTTTTGTTGAGTTTGATTATTAATAAATTCAAATAAGAAGTAAGGACTTGAAATCGTTATCTTTTCAGATAAAGTCAAAACCACCACATTACTTCCTAAATTAAGTCGAATCATTACTTATATTATATTAAAAAGTAAAGTAAGTACAAAAAAAAAGGGAAGCCGTTAAGCCTCCCTTTCATTAAATATAATTTATTAGATTAAAGTTGTAACAATCGCTTGAGAAATTCCATAAGGATAAGTCTTTTCTTCACCCGTAAAGGTCAAAACAAAACCATTCAAGTCACTTGCACCCTTGCCAGTTCCTGCCGTTCCCGTAGATAGGTCAAGACCATTCTCAGAACCAAACAAACTAAACAAACCGTTTTTATCTTTAACGATAAACATTAACGGCTTTTGTGCAAGTACTCTTATTTCGTTTCTCTTAGCCACATCAAAACGGTCTAATTGAAATTCAACTGACTGCATGATATAACCACTTCCACTTGTAACCTCGCCTGCATTGTCTGCTTTAGCTTCTGCGGTGTTTCTTCTAAGTTCATACTTGTAGAACTTTTTTCCACCCGTCATTGCCATTGCTGAAACTAAACCTGCTGAAGTTGTGAAAGTAGTAGTATTTAAGTACTCTAATTCTCCGATGTAAACTTCATCGACACCCCCGATACTATCACGACAGTCAAGGGTAAATCCAGTTGATAGTAAACAAGGCATGATTAAGCTAATTTAAAGGTTACAATTTCATTCGGGAATTTCACTTGAGTACCAACCTTGAAGTGGATGTCAAGCATCATTGTCAAGCTGATAGGGTTTTCCCTGATGTTGAACATATCTTCGTCAGACTCCAAGTCAGTACCGATTATGAAGTTTGAAGTTCTTCCTAAGTGGATTCTGTTTGTAGAATCTAAACCGAAGTAAGCAACAACTTTGATTCCAGTACCTGGCAAAATTAACTCTTGAGATTGGTAAGCAGAACCATTCACACCATCATAATAGAAAAGATTAGCAGCTTTCAAAGCAAGGATTAACTTGTCGAAAGTATCTCCACCACACATGAATTGTAAATCAGATTTACCTTTCAATTTTGCAGGAAGAACACTCCACATAGTATCGAATATAGAAACCACATTCGCAGAAGTGATGCCCGTACCCGTAGTGATTCCACTTGGATTACCGTTGATTGTAGTTGCACTTGCATCTAAAATGATCTTGTTGAACCCATCGAATTGAGTCAAGTTAGAACCACCTGAACCACCGATTGCTGATTGCCATAATGCAGTTTCTTTAGCTTCAGTTAATAAACCTACAAGGAAGTTAGTAAAGTCAGCCTCGAATGCAATGTAGTCATAAGAAGTGCCTGGACGCAATGCACGCTCAGTCCAAAATCCTTCAAGTTCTTTAGCACAGAACTCTTGCTGAACTTTTATTTTCCCAACTGTGATGGTTCTCTTACTGAAACCCGTTTTACCTGAAGCGTTGAATGCACACGCAGTATCAGCTTGGTAAAAAAGTTCAGTAGTGATGTAATGCAAATCAGCAGTTGATTTGATACCCGTTTGTTTAGCGAAAGTTGCGCCCGTTTTGCCTTCGTAGAAAGAACGTACTAATAGTTCAAGTGATTGGTCATTAACGACAGCAGGCAAGCCAGTGGTGTCGTATGCGAATTTTTTTAATTTCATCTTATTTTTATTTTTGTTTGTTTAATATTTGCGCTAATCTGCTAAAGTTTGCTTCGCTAAATGATGCGCTCTTTCTCTTTGCATCTTTGCTTACTTCTTCAGCTTCTTCAGTTTTAGCAAGGATTCCAACTGCGCTAAATAAAGCGGTAGTCTTTGCGTTTAATGCTTCAATCTCAGAAGCATATTTAGAATGAATTTCAGCGATTTGATTGTTGAAGTCATTTGCTTGAGCTTCCAATGCTTCGTTTACTTTAGACATCATTGCTTCGTCATTCAATGGACTTTCCTCTTCAGGTGTACTTACCTCTTCAATAACTCCACTACTTACTTTAATTACAATATCACCTTCTAAAGTGTGTTCACCATCGGGAGCAGGGACTTCAGTTCCGTCAGCCATTACCAAAGTAACCGCTTCGCCTACTGCGATAGTACCTTTTACAATTGCTGAACCGTCTAACAATTTAGTTTCTACGAACTCAATCGCAGGCTCTACTACGGGCGTTTCTTCAGAAAAAACTTTTTTAAGTTGATTCGTAAGGTCTTCGCCTAAGACCTTTTTTAATTTATTAAATTCCATATTATCGATTATTTTATTTTTTAATTCTTCGTATTCGTTTTGCTCCGCTTCGTCTACCTTTTTATCATTGAAATATCCCTCAACGCTAAAACCTCTTATGTCACCGTTCTTTGCCTTTTGCCAAACTGATTCATCATCAATTTTTACATACCCAAACCAACTCCCATCGGGTGCAGGAGTGAAGTTATCGGGCGTTTTCATGCCTAATTTGCTATCAATTATAAAATGACTTAGTAAATAAGCCCCTTTAACGGGTTGATTATCGTCATGATTAAGGTTAAATGATAGAGGTTTGCCACTTTTAGCCAACTTATTCACGATTTTTGCGATGCTTTCTGCGGTAAATTTCACATAATATTGAGTCCCGTCATCATCTTTGCGGAAGATTGGCATCTCTGCGACCATTAAAAAGCCCCCTAAAATGCGTTTTTCCTCATCTATTACGGTAAATTTATGCTCAATTATAGGCTCATCGGCTGAAAATGTCTGCCAATTCCTTTCAATTGCAGGTTGCAAAACTAAACCCACTGCGAATACTGAAGTTTCATCTTCCAAACTTTCGTCGATGTCTAAAACATATAAAGGTAGCTTCATTAATCTTATAATATTTAAATTTTATTAATGTACAATATAGGGTTATATCAATGTTGCGTTGTGTCTTATCCTCGCTACTCTACCTTGAGAATCCGTTATGTCCTTTTCTAAAACATAAACTCTTTGATTTGCACTACTCGGATTTCTATTTGGTTGGAACGTGTCAATTCTCGGAGGTTGTGAAGACATAGAACCACCACCACCCGAACCACTCGGAGGGGATACCGAACCACCACCCCCTAATAAGTTTTTTGCTTTACTTGCAGCACCTAATACCGCAGCAACTTGAGACGCATAAAATACGGGCATAGTAAATGCAGCCGCAGGGCCAGACAAACCGATTGCAGATTGTTGAGCAATTCTCAAACCTTGTATAAATCCTAATGCAGTATCAGTGGCTATTTGTGCAAGTGCTAAAGCCTTACCTGCTGCCGTTGTTTTAAATTGTTGCCCTAATGCAAGTTCCCCTAAACTATTTAATGCTAAATAAGAATCATTTACTATTGATAGCTTTGCATTTTCAATGTCTTGTCGGTCTTGTAGTTCTTGCCTATTGGCTTTGCCTACTGCAAATAATTTATCCTCTGCGTTCTTTCTTACATTCTCGGTATCAACTGCCCTTACTGCTGCATACTTTTCATTATTCCCCTCTGCTAATTCTAACTCTTGTTCCTTATCTCTTGCATCTTGTTCTGCTATTTCTTTTGCTACTTTTTCTTTTAAGTCTTTTTGAGCCTTAGCGTCTTTTTCTCTTTGAGCCTTCCTTTTCTCTTGTGCTTCTTTTTCTGCCTTATCATTATCTTCTAACTCCTTATCAATATCTTTATAGTACTTAGCCTTTTCAACTTTTAATTGATTGTTTAAATCCTTTTCTAACTCTATTTCTTCGGTGCTTAAAGTCTTTTTTGCATTCTTTTTAGCCGTTAAAACTGATAATTCGTTATTTATCATTTGGGTTCTCTTCTGAAAAATAACTCTTTCACTCGCCCCCTGCGATTCTAAAAGGTCAATTTCTCTTTGAATATCCTTATTCCTTTGGTCGGTACTGGCTTTTAACCTATCATAAACTCTCGTTTGATCACTTGTAACCCCTATAAAATCAGTCACTGCATTATAAGCTGCCTTAAATCCTTTTGTAATGGTTTCTAAACTTGGGATGAATTTGCCTACAACATTTTTAAGCTTATCAAAGTTGGTTACAAGTAACGCAATAGCACCGATTATTAATCCGATTCCTAACGCTGCCCCTGCTATTCTTAACAACCTCATTGCGCCCGTTGTAGTTCCGACTGCTGCTGCATATCTTTTCTGAGCAAAAGTGCTTACATTAGTAGCGATGGTGTTTGCAGTGGTATACGCTGCACTGGTTTTATTAAGTGTGTTTGCGACTGCCTGAATCCCTGCAAGTGCTGACATTGCACCTTGTAGCTTGACCATTGTTTTTTGCAAGTCCTCATTACCCTCACCGACCATTGCAGTAATACCCTCAACTGCTGCGAATCCACCTACAATACCTTGAGTGATTGAGATTATCCCGTCTAACTTCTTAGAATCACTTGCAAGGTTTTTGACTTGTTGATTTACATCACCTATCTTGTCTTGCAATGCTCCTGCCTCTTGAGATAGTTTATTAAATTGCTGATTGTCTAAAGTCCCTGAAGCCAATAAAGCTTTCATCTCCTTTAGCTGAGTTTTCAGACTTTTGGTTTTTTGTTCTACTTGCTCAACACTTTCGCCACCTTTGATGACGAGGTCGACTTCTATTTTAGTTTTTGCCATTATATTAAATTATTAAGTTCACTTTGAACCATTTGAACCGTCCACGCTGCACTCGCTCCACCGTTTACACTTGCGCCGATTATAAGATTTGAAACCGTTGAATCAAACCCTCCCGAAGTTACTTGCAAGGTCGGACTCGGTAAGTTCTGCAAACCCGTTGCACTTAGTCTATGTCTTACTTGTGCCGTTCCTTGAATTACTGCTGATGTTCCACTTCCTACACTTCTAAAGGTTACCCATACTTCAAAAGTCCCAATGTCAGCGACTGCCGTTTGTGCTAAGAAAGTAAAGGTAAGTATAGTTGCGTCTGCCGTTGTTCCTGCCGTCCCTATTTTTATTCTTATTATAGGCGTTGCCGTTCCTGCTGCCGTCTTACTCACATCAAATATTAACTTATATCTTGCCCCTGCTTGAAGTGAACTATTTGGAATTGAAATATTAGAACCCGTTAAATATGTTTCCGTTGCAAATCCTGCCCCTTGTTGTGCGACTGACTGATTATAAAGTGGGACGGGTGCAATTTCAGTTACTAACAATGCCCCTGCAGTTGACATACTTAACTTACTTTTGATTGTTGCGGTTGTTTCATCCCCAGTATTAGTGCCTGAATTAGTCCCAGTTATATCG
>Ga0209246_10000636_pt1 | contig 14692 bp, 22 predicted proteins | sample LauGreSpBDMM15SN_2_FD_187560 | JGI IMG/M metagenome (GOLD analysis project Ga0209246, IMG submission 187560) | Freshwater lake microbial communities from Lake Michigan, USA - Sp13.BD.MM15.SN (SPAdes) (version 2) | ecosystem: Environmental > Aquatic > Freshwater > Lake | place: Lake Michigan...
AGTCTGAAGTCCTGAGAACCGTTTTTGATCAAACGTCTTGAAGCTGTAGCGTCTGCTTGTAAGTATCGCAGGAATCGGCGTTTGAATGCTTCCTTCTGCAAACACATTGTCGGCATTAGTAGAGGCACTGAACACCATCACACCTAGGACTGGCGTTCCTGTGCCGTTGTTGAGCAAGTCAACCTCACCCTGTTCGCTTAGATGTAGCTTTCTCAACGAGACTGCAAACATCTGGTTCCTGTTACTGTAAACGGCTTGAAGCAACACTCTAGGAGCATACGAACCAAAGGTTGCGTTCTGCGGATACTTATCCACCGATTCCCACGCTTGATTGAGCAGTGAGTAAACAAGTGTCGCATTGTTAGTCGTTGGAGATACCTCGGAGTCAATCAGAGGAATAGACAGGTAGTAACGGTTATTGAAGAACAATCCGCAAGCGTTCTGAGCATACTGCGTGTTGATGTCCTCGATGATGTCTGAAATTAGATCAGACAGAGGCTTTTGATCACCAACTAGTTTGAGGTCTAACGTGTTATTGAGCAGGTAAACGCCACGATCTGAGAGAAAGAACACCTGTTGTCCTGCAAAGGTAATGCTGCGTCTTGCAATGCATCCAAACTGGTTGGTGAGAGTCTGAACGAAGGAAGAGTTGTCGATACCTCGATCAATCGTCGTATTAGTTATAGCAGGTGGCGGAATGTAACCGTAGTAGATGCTGTTGCGCTTGAAGATCAGGAACTTGTCTTCTTGAAACGGCACAAAGCCAACGATGTAGTCATTATCTCCAACGTTGATCTTGAATTGATCCAACGAGACATCGAAGACGTTTGGTTCGTAGTAGTTAGACGCTGCAATCTCATCACGGCTAACACAAAGCACGATGCGACCTTGGAAATACATTCCGAAGTCTGCTGGAGGCATACAAGCATTAGTCCGCGATGGAGTGTAGATGTATGGGTATTGATCAGCCTCATCAGTTGCCTTATCCACCGCTTGAGGAACTGCGCTCACTGTTTCAGCGACTCCATCAAACACCAAAGGAGTTTTGGCTTTGATACAGCTAAAACTGGCGTGCGTTTTGTTTCCTCCTCCAGTATCTACCGTATAGGTTAGAGTTGTGGAAGTAACTGAAGTTATAAAGAAAGTGCCGCTAAGGTCGGGATGCGTTGGAACGCTAACAATGATTTCGTCACCCACAGAATAACCATGAGCAGCGGTAAATGTTAATGTTGAGATGTCAGTTGAACCAACATAAGAAACACCTGTTCCTGTCTTCACATCATTACGGCTATAACCTCGCAAGATGTAAACTTTGTTCTCAGCTTGGAAGGCATCGACTGGATCTAACTCGGAGATAGAACGGAAGAACGTAGTCGCACCGATTACCTGTGAAGGATAAGGTCTAGCTGAAGAGATAGTCTTCGTCGTCGTGTTGTAGGTGTAAAGTGCAGTCTCGGAGACTAAAACGATGGACTGCTCACCTGTGATACTCGTATAGAGACAACTAGTTAGGAACTTCTTCCCACCAGTTACAAGTTCGGAAGTCGTTAGGTCAAGACATCCAGCACGCACTCTAGCTTCTCCACGATCCATCCGCATGTTCTGCGCGTATTGCACAAAGCCTGCTGCAACGTTTACAGGATTCTCTCGGCTGGATATACCAACAAAGCCAAGGTCTCCTTCAGTTTGATATGGATTGTTAGGCATAGGTTAAACGATCTTCTGAATATCTTTGCCATTACTTTCCATCCTTTCCTTTGCTTGAGCAAGAGACAGACCAAAGGTAACTTGGAAGTGTGGACTTTCTGTAAAGCTCTTCCACGTTCCAGCCCATTCGATTCCGTTTGCTGCTGCTAGTTTGCCTATTTCAGCGTAGAGTTTGTCAGCTTCAGCGGGTTTCTTCTCATCGAGGTAAACACCACCTTTGAAAAGTCCTAAATCAATGGCTAGACCGTAATTATGCCAACTGGACCCAGGCTTTGCTTTGGTTACTATCGGTCCTGCTTTAGTCCTTCCAGACGCATAGAGAGCAGCTTGTGCAGACCATGAACGAAGACCTGAGATGACTTCAACGGTCACGCCTTTAGGAACCAGCATCAACTCAACTTGCACGATAAACGGCTCAAGTTTAGCGAACGCTTTCTTGTTTAGTGATCCAAGGTTTTCAATGGTTCTCTTTGTTCTCATGGCTTTTCTTCTCCTCTTCTGCTGCTGCAAGATCACAGCTTATAAACAGAGCTATGATGCCAAGTGATCCTACTGCTATAAAAGCAAACAAGACGCCTAGAACTATGTTAATGACAGTCATTTATCTCTGCCAATGGTTAGTGCGCGGGTAAACGCTGCCTGTGAATAAAGTTTCTCACCTGTGGCTTTCCATCGACCTTCGATGAATTGATACTCTGTGCCCTTGATCGTGCTAACTGAGGTCGGCGTGTAGAGTGCCGATGAGTTTATTGAGGACTCTGCGCTCGCGGTCAAGGGCTTCGATTTGCAGCAACTCAGACTCGCGAGCACCAATAGACAACTTGAGAATCTGAGAATCAATTTCATGGAGTCGTTGAAAGGGTTTCGAGGCATTGACCGCTAGCCAAACTCTCAATGCCAACTTGAGAAGTTCGATGATGCCAATCATACGCCTGTCTTGTCACCGTCCTTAGCGACTACCAGACCAAGGCTAACCAACAGACCGACAACCGTTGCCAGTTCGTCAGCATACTGTGGGAGCCAAGTAGCGGTAATGATAGCAGCAATGCTAACAACACCAGCGAGAGTCGTTTTCCAGTTCTTGAGTAGGTAGGTTTTCATTTGCGTAGATTACGGATTGCGGAGATACAGCCAAGGATACCTGCGAGAGTTCCAACTGCTAAAGATGAAAGTTTGAGCCACATCTCCATGTCGGCGTGGGTAGCTAACGAACTGATTAGAGCTACGATGGAGCCGATAAATGGTGTGGCGTGTTCGTTCATTTAGTTAGGTTCACAAACAGAGTTATCGTCAGGGATGAGTTCCAGCACCTTAGCCTTTACGACTTCGCCAGTGGCTTCGATGACCAGCTTATTGCCAGTCTGAGCAGCAGCACCAAAGGCTTCGCACAGCTTCAAGATTTCGTTGCGAGTGTCGGAGGGACTCATGGAAGTTGAGCTTCGATTTGTGCGATGAGTGCCTGGCGTTCAACATAGGGCAACGCAGCAGCAGCAGTGCCGATTCGCTGAACTGCGATGGCGTAAGCAGTCGCAACATAGCTATCAACTGCCTTCATAGTGACATGGGACAGATATCTTTCTGTTGTGTAAGGTGTAGCGTCTTCTGCAAGTGCAGCGTTAGCGGTTGCTGCGGCGGTAGCCAGCGCGTCAAGCTGCTCCTGATTAAGTGTCAAATTTAGAATCATATTGTTGAGAGTAGGATTTTGTATTCTGTTCCGCCGATTTTAATTCGTGCAGTGTGAGTAGATGCTGTCACAACGTCCACGGATGCGGTTTGCGCAGCAAGATTTACCAGTCCTGTGCCAGCCGTGGTAATGTTGATGTCCACATTATCTGCTCCAGTGCCTGCGGTTTCTGCTGCAAGCGTAACCAATGTTGAGGATGATGCTAAAGATGCGCGAACATAGTTGCTAGCATCGGTATAAGTGCCGTAAACTCGGCTTGTCTGTGCGTTAGTTCCGTTGCGTTGACCGAAGATGTTCGCCGCATCTTGATATAAAGCTACCGCTGGGCCAAGATTACCAGCTGTTGTGTTGATGCCAAGATAACCAATAGAAACAATACCCTCCGCTGGTTGTAAGGTAAGGCAAGCTGAACCTGCTACACGTAATTGCATACCCGATCCTCCTGTGTAAGTCAATTCTAGCGACCTAGTTCCAGCATTGTTGTCAACTCCACAACGGAAGTTAATGACTCCATTATAAACGCCTGCTGCTGATGTGGCTTGAATTGCTCCAGCGGTCGCGTTAGGAACTGTTAGAGCACCCGTGAGAGTGCCTCCAGTGAGAGGGAGTGCGCCTAAATTGGCTAATGCCGCAGCATTAGTGGCCGATGTCATAAAGGTATCAATGTCGGCTGATGTTGTTAGATTTGGCATAAATTAAGGTCGGGTAAAGTAGCTAGTTCCGTCAGGTCGCAGGTAATAGCTGGTTCCGTCAGGACGCAGGTAATCAAACACGCCTGGAGTAACATCAGACGAGAAGATTGATGTTGGCTTAATGTTAAGCGAAAGAGTGATGGCAATCATCAGAGACTACACTGGGAGTTTATAAGCGCGAACTTTGCCAGATGTCAGAGTGAAGGCAGTAATGCCTAGACCGTTGATGAGTGTGGTTCCTGCTGGAATAGCAAAACCAGTCATAGCATCACCAGTCTTGCTGTTTTCGGTGAACACGGAAAAAGTAGCATCAGCTAAAACTTGAATAGCATAGAACTTTCCAGTGACTGCTGTTATTCCAGTTTCAACATCCACTCCATGACAAGCACCTGCTGCTCCTGCGATATTTACGTTGTTTTGCATATTTAGTATGTGAAGACTCTCATTGTTTTGACCTGTCCTTCAGAGCGAAGAACACGATCAACTTGTAACATCTTTGACTGTTCAGCTTCCTCATCTGCTCTAGCAGCAGAATCAAACTGTGACTCAGAGCGAAGGTAATCCGAAAGGATAGCGCGAACAAGATAGTCTGCGGTGAAATACGGGACTTCAACAATCTCCCATCGAGCAGGAGTGTTGACTGGATTACCACCTGAGTTACCAGCAGCAACGCAAGTGTAGAAGTTACCAGATCCGCCTGAAGTCTTGGAAGGCTGATAGCTTCCTGTAAGCGTGCCAGTGTCGAAGTAGATCTGTGCTCCTACGGTGTAATTCAAGCTAGGGTCATACGCTTCACCAAAGAAAGTCACTGGTGGTAAGCGGTATTCAACCCAGACAGGATTGGTAGAACTTAGCATGACAATGCGGGAAGAGTCACCACTATCATCGAGATAGTAACTCACGTTCACTGCTCTGGCAGTCACGCGAGGATTAAGCTGGTAAACATTCAAGATGTCACCATTAGCTTCTGTAATGTTGATGTAAGCAACGGACTCTGCATCTGTCGTTACTGCCATCTCTTCGACACGGACAAGATCAGGCCAAGGTTCTTGTTCCCAGATGTCAGAAATGCGCTGAGTAGCGAAGTCGCGAATCATGCGAAACGTCGAGTCTTGAATCGTCGAACGATCCATTCCGCACAACGTAATTGCACGATACAAGATGTCGCTAAAGTTAGTTGTTCTCACGCGAAGACTTTACGGTATTTTACATTGCGAGTCGAGGGCGAACCAGCATAACCAACATGGATTTCTTTTGTGCCACCGCTATTCACTTTGCAGTAGTCGTTCTTTTCCATGTAGCGTTTCCTGAATGCCTTATCTTTCCAACAGTCGTAGCCTAGCTTCTGACCCCAGAAATGGAACGAGTCTGCATTGACTCGCATTTGCAACTGACCAATGCCGTCAATCGACTTTGCACGGATTTGGTTAATCTGTCCTACGCTCTGCGTTTGAGCCTCAGCCATTACCTTTTGAAAGTTCCATCCTGTTTTGAACTCTTTGAGCATTGCTCCGTGAAGTTCTTCGGGGATTTGTTCGATCATAAGTAATGGCTGAGGATTGTGTTACGCGATGCTTGGTCTGGTATTTACTACTATGACGTAGCAGCAAACTTCCCAAGACCTAGGGGATTTTTGCATATCAAACCTGCTACGGCTTTGATTAACCGTGCGGGTCCGCCACCAGCATCAGGAAGTTCCGTCACCTGTGGGAGATTGGTGTAACGCAGTTCGAGGAGGTCCATATCAAGGACATAACCACGGAAGGCGTTTTGATTGAACAGAGTTGGATGCAAGCGGAGTGAACCGAAGTCACCTTCAAACATATCAACAGAGGAAGTGATAGTCGAGCTAAACGCATCACGTTGAAGTGTGCGAATGCTTGCATAAGAATCAGTTCCCGAAGCAGTAGCAGTGTAAAGCAGATTGCTGAAAGCACGCTTCAGAGTTGGACCAACAACAGTGTCATAGGTCTTCATCTGTCCGGTCTGACCATAGATGCTAGTAAGAACACCTTGAGCGTCAGTTTCAGCGAATGAACCTGTTACAGTGGTGTTGATGCTTGCGGTTGGTGTCAGGTAATTGGTATCAATTGGAGCAACAGTGCCTGCGGCGTTGGCAATCCAAACACCAAGAGCTTTTGTTTTATAAGCAACAGTTCCATTATCAACCACTGCGGCGTTGTCGCTACAGATGGTCAGCTCCATATCCCTTTTGATGGTTTTTATCCCCTTCGCAACCATCCCTGAAAGTTCATCGCGCAGACCAGCAACAATGGAAACGTCCACCGAAAGAGGAGAAACGCGGATTGCACGTTGGAAAACCTGAATGTAGTTAGTCAGTTTTGCACGACCTGCATTGAGATTGTCATAGCCAAGACCACCAGAACCACCAACGGTGACATCTGATCCGTCAAGAGTACCTGTGCTAACGGCAGTTGGCATGTTATCAACCTGCCATTGGAGGAGTGTATTTCCTGGCTTGTTGCCTTTAGGGATCATCGACGTTACAGGAGTATCTTTTGCGTCAACGAGTGAGATGTAATCAGCGAGGTCTTCGCGTTTACCGATCTGATCTTTTTCAAATAGTGCAGCCATAATAGTATTTTCTTGAGTTTGTTAGGTTAAAGGAATCTCTCAGCAATGAGTGCTTTGAGGGCATCCTTATCGTTTGGGTTTTTCCTGAATGCTTCCTCAGTGGAGCGAGCCTTCATTGACTTTGAAGTTTGAACAGGTGCAGATGCTGTCTGCTTCGGATTTGATGGAGCTTTCTTAATAGCAGTTGTTGGCTTGACCTTAGATTCCCGAATCCTTTTACCTTCGATCATGTCTCCAATGGAGAGCTTGAAATCAGGGAACTTTTGGATCTCTGGGAACTCACGAATCAAAGCATTTGCATACTGATACTCGGAGCTTGCACGCTGTTTCCAGAACGGATAATTCTTCTCAGCTTCTACATCGAACTGCTTTCGCGTTTGAATGTAATTCATCTGAGCAGGCAAATGTTCTTCGAGTGCATCAACAGCGTTGAGCTTGATCTTACGGATATCGTCCGCAGAGTATTCAATCTCTTGACCATCTTTGCCAGCTACAACAGCACCATCAGGATTCTCTTCAGCCCACCGTCTAACCTGCCTTGCATTTCGGATCTCCGCATGAACATCAGTATCGCTTTGCAGCTTGAAGTATGGGTTCAATCCTTCGCCAGTTGCTACGATCTCCCTCTCAGGATTAGCAGCGCGTGTCTCTGTATCGGCTAGTTTTTCAGTGAGAGCATTTAGCTTTGCCTCGGCATCCTTCTTCTGAGCGACTAATTTGTCGATCCGCTTTTGGACTCCTTTGGAAAGTTGCTTGTCCTGTTTATCTTCATCGTCAGCTTTAGACTCGTCTGCTTCGTCAGCATTATCGTCTTCAACGTTAGATTCAGTTTCAGATTCCTCTGATTCAGTCTCATCCTCTGCGATTTCCTCGCTAGATTCTGATTCCTCTTCTTCGGCGTCTGTCTCAGTTCCAGCCTGAGTCTGCTGCTCTTCTGGGTCAGCGAAGAGTGTCTGTCTAAGCAGGGAAGTCAGACCTTCAGTGTCTAACGATTTGCTTGGCAACGTGGTTTTGGTAGGTTCACTAACCGTTTCTGGTGATGTAGGCATAAGCAAGAGGTTTAAAGACCGTCTAGAGGTCAGACTAACAAACAGAGCTTGAGAAACTCAGGAACATTCAAATTCTAAACTCACTTTATTCAGCGTCAAGGGTCGCTAAACTCCAACTCAGTCTCAGAACGTGTCGAATAGTCTTCAATAATAGCACGCAGATCAATCAGAGCGGCGACTTGTCCTGCATAATATGCACGGTCTTCACCTTTATTGACCACATCCAGAACTCCAGACAGAGCAGAGTTATGCTCACTCTGGATGACTGCGTAGAGTGCATCCCAGAACGCTTTTGTGCCTAGTTTGAGCGTAAATGCTTCGATGACTTTGATTTCTTCCATATTACATCTGTGGAGGTTGTTGCTGTGCCATCTGATCACCGATTGGAGTAACTCCAGTGCGTCCAATTTGAGCATTCTGCTGCTGCATTACGCTCATCTGCATGTTCTTAACGTAGTTCTGCATCAAAGTCTGGAAGACAGGATCTTGCTGTGCCGCTGCCTGCGCTTTTGGATTCTTGGAGATAATGTCCTGAACGTATTGCATACGGGTTTCAGCAGTAGGGTCGTTCTCTTTATACATCGGCTCGTTGCCTAACATCATCATGCCAATGTCAGACTGCACCTCGCGGAACATCTTCTCAGATGCGCTTGAGTTGTCCATGATCAAGTCACGGGCAGACTCTGGTGCAACCGCTTCGATGATCATCTGGATGAGCTTGTTACGGTTAAGCACTCCACCTGAATCGAGAGGAACGACAAACGATGAGATAGCCTGTAGCTTCTTCGCAACAAGGTCGTTATCCAGAGACTGGATGTTGAAACGCACCATGAAGTCAAAACTACTAGCAATGTCGCTCACGTTGCTAGGAAGCTGGAATCCTGTAATGCGCTGGATCTCTTCAGGTGGCATATATTGCAGGCACAAACTGAACATCTGGTTATAGATCTTAGACCAACTGCAAAGCCAGCGATTAACCAACTGCTGTTGCATGAGTTGCGTCTTGATCGGCACTACTGAAGCGCGGTTTAGACCAAAGTAATTGGCGTGATTATTCTCGACACGTTCAATCAGGTTGAATGCAGTCGTAGGAGCACGGTTAGGAGACTCCAACCAAGAGTAATCATCTGGACGAGTGACAGGAAGCTGAACACCTGGGCCAATCTTGTTGATCTGCCCAATACGCTTCACAACTTTCATCGGTGGCAACGTCTCAAATGCTGTGCGGTCACGAATCGAGTCGTGTTGAGCTTTGATTTCGTCCTGATCGGTGATGGTCAGTTCTGGAATCCCGCGGCTTTCAGTGATCGGACGACGAACAACTTCGCGCCTGAACTCGATAAACGGATACTCACCATGAGCATAGTCTAACAACTCATGTTTGGCATACAAGTCCTGCTCCACAAGCGGAGAGAACACCGTGCAATAAATTGCAGCAATGCCGTCCTTGTCGATCTGGCGTGTGTAAGCGTAGCAGATCTCAATCAGGTTGTCTTGGCGGATGATCGGAGATGCACCCAGAGCAGTGATCGTGTCCAGTGGGTTAGTATACCAAGACTGCTTGCCTGCTGTCTCAACGGCCTGATCAATAAAGCCTTCATCCCACTCTTCTTCTTTAACCTTGGAGCGTAGATCAACCTCGTTCATATAGATGCGACGAAAGATGACACGCGCAGATTGCAAATCCATCGTCTCAGGTGGTAGTGCAATCTCTTCAAATGGCTTGAGAGCAGTGACACAAGGTAGATTCTTGCTGATGTAAGTCTCATACATTTCACCTTCACCAGTCTCACGAAGTTGCTTCACAAACTTCTTGATGTCGCCTAACTTAAAGTCTGGAAGGTTCATCGAAATCAACTGTGCAGCTTGATCTGCTGCTTCAGGATTCATAATCAAGTCAGGAAGCTGAGAGAGTGCTGATTCTGGTCCTGCCTGCTGTGAAAGTGCAGCAATCTCGTCCATGCTGATCTTTTGCAGACGTTTGGAGAACTCCTGATCCCATCCAACGTGATAGATCATCCAGCCGTAGTGAAGACCATACTGTGAACCTAGCTCAACCTCACGGGAGATTTCAGCCCGTAGCTTTTGCTGCGTGATCCAGTTCATCAGTGTGCTGGCAGCACTTGCCATTGCCATGTCGTTGAACTCGGTAGCCTGCACGCCTAACTGCGAACGCTCAAACGAGGTCGTTAGAAGGCAAGAAAGCTCATTGATAGTCGAATCAGCCAGTCTATTCCTAACATCAGACGCGCCTTCAAATGGAAACGCTTGTCGATTGTTAGGCAGGTTCTCAGAATGCTTTTTACCATCGTCGGATTGTCCAGCCCATCGGCAGAATCGAATGTCATCGGCAGCGTTTAGCCTTTCTACGTTGGCGGTTGTGTAAAGTGAACGTGTTAGTTCTTTCGAGAGTTCAAGAACGTCTGGCGTTTCAGAATAGAAAGCTAGTTTGTCGCTGCTGTTTGATTTCTTCATGTTAGTATGAGCCTATTTCGCCTTGAGGTTGGTAGCTTTGACTGTTTTGATGGGTCGGATTCATCACCGCTAGATAGCGTAGAACGTCAACGGGATCTTTAGTTGCTCCCTTGTCTCCGTCTGCGCCTGTCCACTCTCGGAGTGAGTAAATGATGTTTTTGCACGTTTCACTGACGTAAAGGTTAGGCTCATTGTGAATGGCAAGCAAGGGTTCGTCCTTGTTCCATGCTAACCAGTTGTTAATAATGCTAACACCTTCCTCGATTCGGAGTCCAGCAGCAGGAGTGAACCACATTGGGTCGGGATCTTCGGCTAGGAGATCAGTTAGACTGGTTCCTCCGTCCTTCCCAATCGCTTGAGTTCCACCTGCACGCGGGTCAATAAACCTGTCAGCGATCTCTTCCTTACCTTCTAACTCTTCGATAAGTGCTTTATAGTCGTTGATGCCTCTACCAGCACCGTTTCTCTGTGCTGCGCCTGCTTTACCGTCTGATTTATCACTTGGAATCGCCCATTCACCTAGATCAATGCCAGGCCACTCTCGATAAATGAACTTTCTGCCATGCTCATCGACTCTGAGCCAGAGCATAAACCAGTTACGAGCACCAGCAGGGTCCATTGCCATGAAGTTAGTGCCTTTAGTCGGTATCTGATCGTCTGGAATCACGTTCCAGTTGCCAAACTTGGGAAACTGAGAGCCAGAAAGACTCTCTGCCCAACCATAAGCACGAATCTTGATCTCGTAATTGGTTCGTCCATGTAACGCTCGTTTAATCTCGGAGAATGGAGAGTAAACATTGAGTTCAGAATGGAACCAAATCGCTCGATTACTCGGATTGTGGCAGGTAGCTTGGAACGGCATCATCCCACGTTCACCACCAGGAAGGTTGATGGAGTCCTTGAGCAGTGAAGCTGGGAGCCATTTCGTAATCATCGCTCCTGCAATGTATTCTTTAACCACCGAAGTGTAGCCAGAGATGGGAGTAAAGGTCAGAATCATCTTACCTCGTCTCGTCGCCGTTCGGTAACGTAACGTCTTGATCCAGTCAGCGGTGATTTCTTCGTCAATCCAGATCAAATCAACTTCACCACCTTCGATGACCTTAATGTCTTGAGACTGATTCAAGAACCAGCACTGGCTTTTGTTGGGCAGAACGAAGGTATTATCAGAGAAGCCGTTCTTTTGCGTAAATGCAACGTTGGTGATCTTGGTTTTGCGAGCAGTCTTGAACTCAGCAGGCAGGTATTTATAGACCACTGGCTGCTGCATCTGCACGCTGCTCATGTTGGTCGTATGGATGCACCAGACTCGTTTACCTGGGTTCTGACTCAGGTATTGAGCCACTCGTTTGGCTGCATACTCAGTCTTAGACGCACGGTTCCCACCGAAGATCATGAGTTCTGAGATGGAAGGATCTGACAACAGACTGTCAGCAATCTTCCAGTGATCTGGCTCGTAGCCGTGCCTGTAAGGGTCCATTGTCTCTGCGAGAATCTTGTCCTCACGCAGTTGGAGAAGTTCACAAGCTCGATCAATGCCCTTGTTTTTGATGATGTTCGCTATTGTCTCCGCACTAGGAGCGACCATGATCGGATGTGGAGTAGGCGTGTATTTGCCTAGCGTTTCCTTGGATACTTCGTTGATGAACATGGTTACTTACTTCCGATGGGAAGTTGGGAACTAAATTCTTTAGCAAGCCCAGCGTTTGCGTGCCGCTTTGCCTCGTTCTCCAGTCCAGCCTTCACTACGAGCACAGAAACTAGCCTTGCGTCCCTTTTCTGCCTCAGTCTTAGGTTTGGGAGCTGGAGCCTTCAGGTTTGATCCTGTGGCTGCGTTGTAGCGAGCGCGTCCAGTTGCGGACATTCCGCCACCCTCGGCTACACTGAGATAGTTTCGGCCTTTACCCTTGGTTGTTTTAGCAATAACTGCTTTTTTAGTTGGCATACTAGTTTAACTTTGCTTCGTCAGACCTAACGCACGCACAATTTAGCTTCTCAAGAACTTTTTCCGCGAAATCTTGATCCAGTCCAAAGTCACTAATGTAGTCGAGGAACTCAGGATAGAACTCTTCGATAAACAAAGCCATGGCATCCAGTTCTTTGATGTTGAATCTGTTTGGATCAGTCGCTTTCATTTTTGAGAAAGTAAGGCATGAATAAAGGCTAGCAAGAGTGAGATTTGTTATGTAGATGTAGTATGTAGAATCTAGATATAGATTTAGTTCGGCGGACTGATTGAGTCGATAAGCACCCGTCCGTCTGGATGTAGGTATGCGACGACTTGCGCGCCGGTTAGCTCATCGTGGCGCACACACCGCATTGCCTCGTCCCTGAAAACCGCAGCCGCTTCTTTGGACATCAGACAGCGATCCAGCAAGCGAGGGTCAAAAAGCCGAGCCGCCGAACAAGCCTGCTGCTGGTCAACAGAGCGGGGCGCTGTGGCATTATTGAGTTCAGTTCCATTCATGAGTTTGATTCCTTCGTTGTTGGTTTCTCTCCCCCGCTCTGTGCCAGAGCAGGGACGTTATATAGAGGAATTGGGGGGAAAAGACTGCACTGTTCTTTCAACATCGTTTGAACTAACAAGCATTACTTGAAGGTTGGATTAAGCCTTCGTCTCGTAGTGCCAAGCATTGCTGTCCTCTGTCGTCCATTTATCGAACGCTTCACAGTTCCATTCATCCTGATTCACAACGTAGTCTGGACGGTCAGGGAATGGTTTAGTGACATGGCTTGGTTCATGCCAGCGGAGACGGTTATTGGGTTGGACTGCAAACTCACCGTTGTCTAGGCAGATGAAGTGACCCGATTTGTGCTCTTCGGGATGAATCGCCAGCGTGATGTCAGCACCGTGAGTGTAATCTGGACCCCATTGCATCGTCCAAAGGTAGATTCCATCTGCCCACTTACCGTCTTTCATCTTCACCGATACACGCAGACCACTCAGGAAGTTAAGTTCTACGATACTGAAATTAGCTGAGAACGAGTTCCAAAGCTGGAGATAATGGAAAGGATGTTCGTGATCATGCTCGTAGTCGTGAAGAGCGTGGATCGGTAGCTTGTCTCGTAGAGCACCATTCTCCAGCAGCACTTGGAAAAGAGCACAAGAACCTGGTATTGAACGAACTGAGACTGCTACACCTTTCTCGTATTGCCCTGCATGCTCATCGTTACCCGTCATAAACTCACGTCGAACGAGACACTTAAGCGGCGGAATACTAGCTTCGTGTAGTGGCATATTTGGTTAGTCTATCGTTTCGTTGGCATTAACAAGATTCTCCTGAGATTTTGGTTTTCAATGAGCGTTTCCATCAGCGTCTTTTGACGGTCAATGAGGCGTTCGTTGAGTTCGGCGTTCTCGCGTTCAAGTTGGCGGGCAAAGCTGTATGTTTTTGCAAGCTCAACGTCGAAGTCTTCTGATTCCATTGCGTCTGAGTGTGCATCTGTTCGTGGTGTTGGTGTCGTAGGTATCATAGTTACTCCTTTCCGCCCTCCTCATGGGAGAGCTTTGCGTTCGACGTCGAAGTCTTCAAACTCCACCGCGCCTTAGCGGCCTTCGACGCTGCCGCGCTTCGCGTTTTCTTGGTCGTGCCTTCCCATCGGGCCTTGCCGCCTTTGGTTCGGCCTTTGTCGGGCGGCAGTTCGCCGCCGCAGTGTGGGCAGGTCTTCATTGGAGAATGACTTTGATTCTTGCGGTTTGAATGAGGCGATACAGACGCGTGGAGTCGTCATTAGTGATCGTGCCGCTTATGCTCGCACTCTCCATCATCTCGTCCAGTTCCATTGAGCAGACTTGCCCACCGAAAGCCTCCACGATCTCACGGGCCGCTTGGCGGATTGTTACCCGCTCAGAGCGGCAGTTGGTGAGATTGGTTTTCACTTGCGCGACCTCCAAATGTTGCGCACTGGACGGCCCACAAGGCGAGGGACGTAATTGGTCGGTAGGACAGACGGGAGGCGTGGGCCGATAATGACGGTGCGGTTGTTTTCGATTTCCGCGAGCATCTCTGCCTCAGCCTCAGTGGGCTTGCTTCCGTCCATCGTGATTTCGTCGATGCGATCACGTCCAATGATCCCGCGTAATGTCTGATTGCGAACGATCAACTGGCGAGCCAATGTGTAATCTGTAGTGGTTGTCTTCATCGCTGTGAGTATATGCGAGCTAGCACGCAAGCGCAAGCGAAAGTTTCAACGCTTGAGAACATTTTGTTTTGCGTTCGTAAACTGGCTTATAGTAATTAAGTCTAAAGACTCTGACTGCTGATTTAGAGCAGTTGAGGATGTGAGCAATACTCAAGTTAGAGTTTTGCCTCCAAGCTCTGTCACTGATCAAAGGTAGTTTCTCCTTCAGCCAGCTTCGTTTGCTCTTGTCTAACGCTTTCGGTAATCCTCTAGCGTTCCTAGCGTTTCTCACGGATCTAACACAGCATCCTAGCTGAGATGCAATGTTACCGTTCGTCTGACTCCAGTCTGTAATGGAGTCGAATGGT
>Ga0209246_10000642_pt1 | contig 14619 bp, 14 predicted proteins | sample LauGreSpBDMM15SN_2_FD_187560 | JGI IMG/M metagenome (GOLD analysis project Ga0209246, IMG submission 187560) | Freshwater lake microbial communities from Lake Michigan, USA - Sp13.BD.MM15.SN (SPAdes) (version 2) | ecosystem: Environmental > Aquatic > Freshwater > Lake | place: Lake Michigan...
TTTTCAGATTGAAATCTGGATATGCTAGTTTACCGAGTGAACTATGAAGCATGGTCAACGGATTTTCAATTAAACACAAAATTGAAACAATGTATGGGATACATTGCTTCAATAAAACGTATTTATATATAATATAAATGGAGGCAACATTATGCATTCCGCGCATAGAAAGATCGACACAGTTGGAATATGTTCGTGCTATATTTAATAAAATGAATATGGGAATAATAAATCGTATATCGGAGATTCCTTTACGTGTCGATGCTAGCTATAAGCGAGTGATGATTCAGATGACCATCAATATGGAAAATGATAAAGGATCGTATATCGTATCTCGAATTCGCAGTGGTCAAAACGTAAAAATTGTGCACAATGGTCCGGAATATTGGAAAGTGGTAATGGGAAGGGTGAATGTGGTGGATTCGCCTGATCGGACAACGAAGGCATTTTGATGAATAATCTCCTCTTACTTAGAACACGTATAATGAATATATTTATCTACTACGGGATTTCGCTGCAAGTCGGAAGAGTGATTCATGCGAGATGGGCAGAATAATCTTCGAAAAAATGCGATTATACCACGAGAATCCTGGGCCATTTTGATTTCGATAGTAAACAATTCGTCAATGTGACTGTAGGCATTGCGATAGTGTCCAAGTTCATCCTTTATTTTTTCCTTTGTTTCGGCCAAATACTCGAGGCGTTTTTCAATGCGTGCGCGGTCCTTACGCTTTGGATGTTTGCAATGTAAGATAGTTCGAATCTCATTTTTAACGTCTTTGAACCGTGCGACCAACATTTTACGATTACTTTCAATACGTTTAATAAACGAGAAAATGTTAATATTGCAGATGACGGGGAACATGGTGCGGATTTCGTCGGGAATAAACAGTGTGTTCCACTCTTTAATTTCAGAGATCTTTTTCTCAATTTCTTGGACCTTTTCAAACACAATTTTGGATTTGTCTGCTTCGCCGTCGATGAACATAAGTTTGCTGGCTACAAATTCGAGTGTTGTTTCGAGTTTGTCGAATTGCGTGGCCGTATTATAAAATGTTTGGGTAGAAGTTTCGAGTTTGAGATAGTTAACAAGCGAAATTAACATTGCCGTGAACGCATTTAGTCCGGAAATGACGCCCGCGTTCCAAGTATAATTTTCAATCAGGGGTGCGAATATAGTAACAGCGGATGTTATTAAAAGCGCGGGTATGAGAAGACAATTGAGTTTACGTTGAGAAACGAGGTAAGATTGAATAAAAAGGTTCTTCTGGCCCTTCATGTAGGTAATTAAAATATCAAGTTCGCTGGAATACTTATTATCGGCGTCGTCGTAATATCTGTCCAAGGACTGTTCGACTTCTTGGTAGGATAATTGGCGCGCGCCCTGTTTCGGCGCATTTTCATCGTCGCTCAGAGAGATTGGGCTGTTACTATCGTCGTAATTATATGCGAATTCGCCCACGGATTCTGGTATCGAAGAGTTTTGGCTCGACGCGAAACGTGCACGTATTTCTTGTAGTTTTTGATCAAGGTTTGTCGAATAAATGGTATCTATGTCTGTGGGTTTGAGGGAAACATATGCACCAGCCGATGTAGTGTGAAGCATGGTCTGTCCAAGACTATCATCGGAAATGTCCGATAAGGTTTCGACTTGAATAATATGTTGGTGTTCATCAACATTCTGGGCATTTTCCATTCCAGTGTTTGTTATAACAATAAAATTGATAATACCATCTATATTCTTTTGATTGTAACACATAACCAAGAATGGAGTCTGCACCTGAACCCAGAAAAACGTCGAAGTATTATAGGCGGCGCGAGGCCAAGGAGAATAGTGATTTTAAGGAATACTGCGCATCGGTCAAATCGCATATTGTTACAACACGGTTTAACAACAACACATGGGTCGAGAACGAAGCATATCGCACTCAATATCCGGTGCTCAAATGCGTTTATGCTACTCCGGAATTGAATAGTGAACGGTTCCTGCCCGATGGCGTATTGTTTGTATTGGAGATGAATAATGATACGAATCGTTTGATGGGAATTGGGATGGTGAGGAATCGAGCGATCGTGAAGAAACATAGGGTATATAGCAACGAAAATTACAATCGATATGCGTATGTGGGAAAACACCGGATTGATCGAAAGGATATGACGGAGGAAGAGGAGGTGGTGGCGCGAGTATTCGATGTATTATGTTTTACTGGGGCTAGGCATATGAAACGATTGCAGGGAATAAAGGCATTTCCGATGGATATGCTCTATAAATGCAAATCGATAATGGATTTAGTGGAGATTGTAAAGACAATGTTTAGACGGCGCATGGAGGAAACACCGACGGTTACAAATTCGTGAAAATCAGATCATGTTTGATAGCCGAATGATTTTGAATCGAGTAATTGGTGAACAAATAATATAAATGGATTTTATAAACTGTTTTTATTGGAATGAAAAAAGAAGATAATGCAGACGATAATTTATATAATGTATCCAATTATTCCGATTCGGACTTATTTGATATGTTGGATTTGGCTAATCCAACCGATCGCGAATTAGAGGCGAAGATTTTGATGAATATAGATAAATACGATTCGTTATCGGATCCATCCGCCAAACATCTCAAACGTTTTTTCGAAGATGTATACAAGCATTTTTATGATACGGAGGAGGAGGATGATGATGATATGGCCGAGAATATCACATTGAGTGAAGGTTTTACTACGGGAGATGAGGTGGAACTATCGGGAAAATCGAATCGCGCCGAAGAAAATCAGGGTAGTCGAGGAAATAATATAATCCAGACGTCGAATAAAGCTGCTGCGGATCCATTGCAGGTGAGTCAACTTACTCAAGTGAAGAGTGTATTGAACCCTTTGTTGAAAGAGACACAAAAACGTGTAATACATCTAGATAGCTCCTATCGAGATTTTGAGAATTATCCGTCTTCCACGAATTATTTGATTAATTTGTCCGAAGTATTGAACAATGTGGTTGCTATAAGATTACATTCAATCAGTGTCCCATACACGTGGTATAACATAAGCAACATCTACAATGCGAACTATTTTACACTATCTGGTGTGACTCCGGGTGTAAAAGGAGTATACGACTTCAAATTTGAAGTGAGTCCCGGGACATATAGTATCGACGAATTAGTAGCCGCCTTAAAAGCTAGTATTGCGGATGTTGCGGCGGGAAAACCGGAGGTAAATTTTGGGAACACTACAGTGAAATATAATCCTATCACGTCGAAATTCGAATTGATATTAGATATAAAAAACGTGTTCACAGAACCGCAATTTTACCTGTATTTTGATTATTCAACAAACGCATTTGATGCGATCGAAAGAAAAAAATCAATTTCAGGTTTCATCGGATTTTCCGACAATGTGATACCTTATCGAATAGCGATGCCTACGCCATCCGGTGTAGATGGTGTGGTAGTTCCCGTTGAAAACACATATACAATAAATTCGATATACTCGAATTTTCAATATGTATATAATGCGACGTCTGCGGTGTATCCAATAAATAGCGGGTTTAACCCGAATAGTGTGTTCGAAGTAATTGTGGATAGTCCAGCAATCAAAGATGTATCAGGAAATGTGATTACTCCGGCTATACCCGGAAACAATTATTTTACGATTATTAACTACGAGGGACCTGGTAATTACGTGATGGACGAGACGGTAGCATTAAACACAATAAAGATTTCGTTTATAGACGTATCTGGAAATTATACGCGCGGAACCATTATGGAAGCGGTAAACCGTTCATTATTAACAAATGATAATTTGACGCAAAACGCCACATTACAGGTGTTTGATATTTCATACAACAGTGTGGATCTCAGCGGCGTTCCGACTAAAATTACAATGCAACGTTTTCAATTAATTTTTTCATTAGAGCCTAAATCGATTACGTATGTAGAAAATATGAAGCAAATCGTTTTATTTCCAGACGAGAGTGATTTTACATATCCACTATGGACGGGAGAGAACTCGGTATTTATGTTTGATTCGAATATAACATTTAATCAGCCGAATTCCATTGTAGGTGATATATCTCCCATTAACACACGTTATGTGATTGATTCGGCGCCGACACTTAAATTACAGTGCACCAAACCATTTTACACTACTAGTTATACTAATTTTACATACACGTTTCCGAAATCCTCTGATTCTGGATATCCTAGTGGATATTCACTGAATGATTATATTGGTGTGAAAAATTACACGAATCAGTATCTCACGTCGGTAATAAATTCGACAATAAATGCGATTGATATATCGAACGGATACGTAAACCCAAATATTTTTTACGATATCGGAACGAATAAGGTCCGAATGCAGTTTGATATTTTGATTCAGTTTGACGAAACAGATTATAAATTGAATTTATCTGGGTGTTTTTTGTCTAGTGTGAATTTTATTAATAAAACGCAGATAGACATTAGTAATGGTAGTACAAATGTATTCGCGGGTTCATCGAACGCACTATCCATACCCCTTACGATAGACAATACGAATAATAAAATAGTCGTTACCCCACAACCGGGTCAAGGAAACTCGATCGTAGTTCCATATACACTCTATTTCAAAAATGGTGTTTATAGAAGCGCGTCCGCTCTGGCCAGTATGGCGAATAGAGCGTTTTGTAACGTTCAGGGTCTAGCCGATACGTCAGGTAATTCATTAAATGGATTGAATATGACGCAGACAAAATTATCATACATCATGACTGGGTCTAATATTGTTTGGACATTTACCTATGTGATAATAAACAAAATGACGGATCAAGATTATAAGGTGGTGTTTAACGATACCATAACTACGTATACGGCGACTACGTATGATGGTATTACTACAACAGGAACATCGTGGAAAGCGTATTTTGGATTCGACAATGCGTCATATAATTTGATTAGTAGTAATTTAAACGGTTATACGTCCGAAATTGTATCGGACAGTGATGTTTACGTAAATCCGGCTGCTATGATTACGATTGATGCTTCAAATAATACTTTTTTATTTAGCCCTTATTCAGATATAAGTGGGTTATATGATCCGAGCAATACATCTGAAATACTTGTAACAATGCCTTCGGGGAAATATGGATTGTATCAGTTTTACAACGAAGTCAATAGTATATTGAATACGAATATTGAAACAGACGGGTCTTTCATGTATTCGTATTTTGATGAAAATAGCGACGAATATACAGTATTTCAAATAAACATAAACAAGATATATAGTGCGAAGGATTACGAGTTGATATTTTTTGACGAACAAGCGGCGGTTCTTGGAGACGTATGTAATATAACGGGTAATTCGGTCCAATCAACGACGTGGGATGTAACACTCGGGTGGTTGCTAGGATATCGCAAATACAATCGTTATGCACTCATGCCGATGAATATTAATAACAACCTGTATGTAGTATCAAATCAGTATACATATGATAATAATACCGGTGTTATAACATTAACTGGAGATACGACTGTGGATTTGAATATATTCAAAAATCTGTATTTGATTGTAGATGATTTCACGCAGAATCATTTAAATGACGGACTAATCACAGGAATCCGTAAAAATCCAAATGCAGACAGGCCAATTTATTCAAGTCGAGGGACACGAGTGCAAAATCCAATTACAGGTAACTACCAGGCCTCTATATTCAACTCAATCCAACCAGGGATGGGTGTTTCGGAAAAACAGCTATATGCCGCAAACATAATTGCTGAAGAAAATCAAGTATATCAAACAACGATGATATATTCCGATCCGCCTTATGTGAAAGACATGTTTGCACTTATACCATTGAAAGTCGGTTCACTTTCTCACGGAGATTATTATACAGAATATGGTGGTACATTGCAAGATAACGATCGAAAATATTTCGGACCGGTTAACATAACAAAGATGAATATAAAATTGTTGAATGATCACGGGGATGTCTTGGATTTGAATGGTGGAAACTGGTCATTTTCAATTGTATTCGAATATCTGTATAACTTTAAAGGTATATAAGGTTAAATCGTGAGAAAATAATACGCATTTTATTATATTTACTATATAATGTTAGCACGAAGAAGTCGAAAATTGCGTGCGATGGAGTCGATTACGTCGCCTCCCATCAATAATCCCACCAATAATATATTGGTCGAATTAACAACGCCGATTGAGGATGGGTCAATACCACTCGTTAATTTTTTAGAGAATACCGAAAAATTTATTCAGGATAATTCGAATTTGATAACGCGTATATATGATTTGGAGCGAGAAAATGCGAAATATAGGCAAATGTTTAGACAGTATGAAACACTTTCGGAGCATGTGGACAAATTGGGGGCGGTAGTGAAGGTTTTGACGGAAGGCGATGACCGTATACGAATCGATTTGCCCGCCCCTTTATTAAAGAGGTCGGTTTCTGTAGCGAAGAAGCCTATATCTGCCTATTTTGGAGCGAACCCGACCCCAATCACTGTAAATGAAACGCAAGCGCCAGCTGATGATATTTATGCGAGTGAGCAAACCGAAGACATTGGTCAAAGGGGGTCGTCCGTTGCGATGGATATAGATGAGTTATTGCGAACCAATATTACACTCATGGCTAACCATATACAAAAAATGAAACGGGAAAAGGTTACCGCTGACGCGAGCGACAAGAACAAATTTAGGAATGTGAATGAACACACAGGTTTGCCCGAAGTTTCCCGAGAAGGTGTAGTCGGCGATAACCAAAAAGGGGGTCGCGGTGCACAATTGCGAAAGTTTTATGAAGATCGTGTCGCGAGGACATCTCGTGTCGAAGAGGGTGCATCTGCGGAAGCGTAAGTTTTACAGAGGCGCGGGTTAATTATATCCGATATACTATATATCATGTCTATTGCGACGTTAAAACGGAAGACCGCCGCGAAATATAATAATATGAGCGTGAATGTTCCGCAATTTTCAATAAATGGTGGACATAGAAGTCAGGGTTGGGTCGGGCAAACGACCCTTTCGCGCTCGTTGCCCAGAACATTAATGGTGGGAAATACTCCCAAAGGCAGCGGGGGGTGTTGCGGAACGTATAATTTAACTACAATTGTGCAATCGGCGGTTACGTCAACGAACGACAATGAGGTGATTAAATCGTCGGTGCTAAGCACGGACGGTATGATCGATACAAAATACAGATGGATTGGACGTCCAGCGCCATACACGAGCGTGAAACCCGGTGATGGAAATAACTTAAATGACCAGAGTGATTATATCACACGTAAGGCACGGGAAACGGTGAACGAGACGTCAAATACATGTGCTAAAATGGACAAGCCAAAATTTGTGTGCGATTCGGCTATATTTAAATGCAATCCGGTTATATTTAACACGACAAAGACTGTGGGTCCGAAATCGTCGGGGCAGTATACGGCTGAGATGGAGGATAAATGTGTGGTAAATGATATAGTGTTTCAAGAACAGGACAATGAAACTGGTATTTGCGGAATGCCTGTAGTTTGAGGCGATCCGTATCCAAAGTTGGACGACTTAACTACGTAAGTGGTATCAGAATGGGGATTATTTTATAAGACTATTTGATGTCTCATAAAATATCAGATATGTGATTGTAGTATAGTAGGAGTAAATTTATTGTGTATTAAGTGCGTCGTGTAGCTCATTAAGTGACTTAGTTAAATTTTTAATTATTAATAAATTTATTCTCTGTGTGAGAGCGGCTGTGAATACCTTCAATGTAGCAGTTATTACAGGGATTACTTCGGACCGGACAAATATATTTTTGACGTTTAATAATTTTTCGTGAACCGATTTGACTTCTTTAACTGAATTGGCTGCCGTTGCTGCTTCATCGGCAGTTTTTTTTCCTTTTTTTGCTGTTGCTACTTCTGTTTTTTTTGCTGCTGCTGCTGCTGCTGGTGCTGGTGCTGCTGCTGCTGGTGCTGGTGCTGCTGCTGCTGGTGCTGGTGCTGGTGCTGGTGCTGGTGCTGCTGCTGCTGGTGCTGGTGCTGCTGCTGCTGGTGCTGCTGTTGGTGCTGCTGTTGGTGCTGCTGTTGGTGCTGCTGTTGGTGCTGCTGCTGGGATGGAATTTTTTTCTGCTGCTCCTGCTGCTCCTGCTCCTGCTGCTGTTTCTGCTCCTCCCATTAATAGTAGTTGTTCTGGTGTTGCCGTTGAGATTGCCGATGCTGCGGTTAATGTGTCGAATGCCCTTTGTATAACGTTTGCAATAGATAATGCAAGTTTCGTATTCATATTTGGTTGAGTACCAGATGCACGAAATAATACTTCAACGTTCGACCCGTCCTTTTCAATATAGACCCTATTCACATCTTTTGGGATAAACGTCGTTTTAAAGTAGTTATCAATAGCAGTGAATCCCGCTTCAATATCACCAGGTGCACCACCCACTATTTCGGGCTCTTCATCATCAACATATTCGGGCTCTTCGCCGCCTACCATAATATTAATATTACGTGGCGAAGAGCGTCTATTTTTAAAACTTTGTTTCACAGCCTTATTTCGTTTTTTATATGAATAACCGCCCATTTAATAGTTATATTATTTGGATATTTAAAAATGGGGTTTTGGATGAAAACGCGAGTTCATATTAGAAAATTGATTTTAAAATGGACTATACATATTGTATCATCAAAATGGACAGTAATATGGATACACAAAAGACCCCTGCGGACTCACTGCTTGAGAAGTATATTAAAAGCTTGTCGGACAAGGAATATCAAGGATATATGATTGCTAAATCACATCTAGGTTCATCATTCGATTTGGAAAAAAGCACGGGGTTTCGAGAATGGAAACAGAATAATGCGCCAAAGTGATACTATGCCGAATGGGCTTCGAATATGTTAACCGAATCAGTTTCACCGGCAGGCGTTTTCGTAGCGACAGGGTTGCGCCAAGACTTAAAGTCGCTATAATTGAGTGATTTATTCGCAGTAATTTGTTTACTCGTCTTTGCGGTATCGATTCCCGATCGGTTTAGAATTTGAAAATTGTAAAGTTTTCCCAGAAGTATAAACTTATTTTTGGTGGTATGTTTCGTATTTTTAGTAACAACCGACGTCTCAATCGCATCACCCGTCTTACGAGAGTTCGGTTTTTCATTGCTCGACGAATATTGTTTTAATTTCGCAAATGGGCCTTTCGTGATATCAATTTTCGGTTCTTTTTGAGTGATATTCGCACTATCTATGTTATGAGTTCGCGCAAATGGCGAGCTAAAACCTATTGGTATTTCAGATTCGTCGATGAAAAAGTCTCTGCATAAAAAGGTTCGCACGTATTTCATTGCTGCCGCGTTCAATATAGAATATGGTATAGAGACGTCCGCATAATACGCAAAGGCGTGTCTATATGCATCATAATGCATAACAATATTCCCCCTTGGGGTAGATTCGTATAAAATTCGTCGCTTCCACGCGGCCTCGAGTGGATTTTCGACAGAAGCAATTGCCTCTGAATATGATTTTGGGTGATAGAAGGAAAGTTCTATATTATCGTTCATTTTATTCGAATTGTTTATACTAACTGCGTCGGTCCGATTATAGGCAGTTAAAAATGCCTTCTTGTTTTTTGATATATATTGTTCTTCTGGCGTGGGTTCCTTCGGTTTGGGGTTTTCTCTCACCGCCAAAATGTAAGGCCTTTTTTTAATGAAGCGATACGCTGCATATCCGATAGAAATCCCGAGAATAGATGAGAATATGGTAGCGGTCGAGGGTTTCCACATGCTTGATAAAGAAGGTATATTGAATATATTTATATTCATTTACAACCGTTTACTAATTTGGACGAAAACGTAGGTCATGCGAAGCGAATCGTAGTTTTCTGGAGGGGAATGTAGGCGCTAGCCAAATTTTACAGAGTGTAATCGGCAGGAGGTAGCTAGATGGGGTCGCTCTCGCCGAACCAGACGATTGATTTGTTTTTCATAAATTCGTCTTCCATATCTGCATGATCACTGTCTAATAAATGCTGCACAAATTTTAGCTGGTAGTTTACTAGTTTGTTATTAAGACATTTACGATCGACTGATTGTTTCGAAAATATTCGATAATGATAACAAACCATGTATGCGGATTCAATGTCCGATTCGCGCAAGTTATTAAAGAATGGGTCTAATTTGGCGGGATTATTGTGCGCAGAATCTACACATACAATATTGGATTCAATGTTTCCCGCGGGGTGATGTAAATTTAATTTGGAGAACATGGAACACCTTGTAAAACACTTGACTTCAATTTGTTCGTATCTGCATCGTCCTTTTTCCCATCCAGATGGATGGGGGTGTTTTATATCGTGGTTCCATCGGTGTGTGATATATTGCAATATGGACGGCGGGTCATGCTCGCGGCCGTTACTGGACATCATGACCCACGGGACTTTCACACAATCTGCGTCTCTAAATGTCGTTTTTAATTCATCACATATAGAGTTTTCTGCCTTTTTACGGGTTGATATAAATTCGTCGCAATCTATAAATAGCACCCATTCTGTTTTGTCTCGGATTGTCTGATATAAACGATTTACGTCAAGCGTCTGTCGCTGTTTAAATGAATGTGACTGAATAACTGTAACATTGGGGTTTCTGAATACAGAATCGCAAATAGGGAGCGTCGAATCTACATCAAATAGAATGTAAATGTGGTCGACTCCTTCGGACAAATAATATTCAACAAATTCTTCTAAAAATGGTTCATTCAGGTAACGAGTTATAAGTGATAAAAAATACATTATATACACATGTTATATATTTTGAAGCGATACTTTGGACGAAAGCGTATGCGTCTACATTTCGGACACCTCTTTGCGTCGGACTTCAAATAATTCGCTGATTTCTTTATCCATGAACGGCACTTCGATTCGATCGTAATTTTTATATGGGTTGTCCGGATGCATGCATACAAGATACAATCCGGTAATTTTTTTTTCGTATTTCTGTTGTAGAATTGCGCGATACACATTAAGTTGTAATGCGTAATGCCAGAAGTTTGTGTCGGGAAGATGTGATATACAGGGTGTGCGCGCGGATTTACCAAACCCGCTTTCGTATAATATTTCTTTGCAGCGTTTCCAGTCGTAAATTTGGAGGGTTCCGTCGGGGTTTTCGAAAATCATGTCTATCGAACCGGACAGTTTGAGTTCCTCGTAATATACGCACCATTCCGTGCGATAGGGTTTTAGTTCGGGGAAATCGTGAACGAATCGTTGGAACCACTCGTATTCGGTGCTAGAATTCGAAACGGTTAGACCGTTATAGAAGCACTCGATGTCGTAGTGCATATTGGTTCCGGCGGCGGCGGCCTCGTCGCGATTTTTATCCCAATCGGCCTTTATTTGTTCGCGGGTCATTCCGTAGTATTTGTAGGTTGGATCGCGCATTCTGCGTCCACGCAGCATGTTTGAAATGATCGAATCTGCGTCGAATTCTTCAAAATGGTGGTGGTTCCATGTGGTCACGGACGTGTAGCCCTGTTTTCCATGGACGGTGTATATATGTGGTCCCTCATCAAACGTGATGAAGGCATCGCGCGGATGCGCATTGATTTTCGCCAATTGGGTAGGTGCGGGTTTCGACATTATGATATGTTTGTAACTAACTCTTTATTATGATCGGCGATATAAAAAAAAGGCCATTCAATTTTTTTATGTTTATTTGCGTTTTTTATGTTTTTATTATTATTATCGTATCACTAGTTCAAGATTGAATTCTTGTATCGATGGCCGATGTTTGTATTTTTGTTAGTGCGGTGTGTTTTAAATTTTCATTATTTGTTTGGTCACCGAATATTCTGTGTTTTCTGAGAATGTATGATGAAAACCCTAAAAGGGGTTTTTTTGAACCCCGTCGTGTGTTAATAATTTTATACATTTCATGGAATTCTTGATCGATTTTAAGTACTTCCATCGTGCGGTTGTGATTGAAATAGTGGTTCAGTTCGAATACACAGTTTTTAAATTCTGTGCGATACCGATTGTCGTATGTCCAAATGTAGTCCCACAACACTTTGGGTAGTCTGTAATATCTAGAGTGCATTTTAATTGTTGTTCGAAAGATGCGATTGATAAAAAATACAAAGGGCATATCAATTTTATATTGGGTTTTTGAAGGAACGAGTGAATTCTGGACAAAAACGTAGGTAAAGCGAAGCGAACCGCAGTTTTTGGATTGAACTCCAACGACGGTAGTCGAAGGAGTTTATACATATTCTACATCTGCGTGATTGACGAAATCTTGGGCGATCGTGCCGAAGACCCATTTGCGGAGTTCTGATCGTCGTCGTTCTTCGTATGTGTGACCTAGTCCGTTGAGCTTGCGCATATTTGAAATATTCCGGTCCTTGTCTTCCTCAGTAGCGCGAATTCTGTGTGAATTTTCCATTTGCCATTTGAGGAATGTTTCGAGAAATCGGTGTGCGACGCGGTCAATCCATTTTGTATACATAACTGCATCTAACATTCGCCACTGGACTGCGCTTTCCGGTGTATCGCCAGCAGACCAAACATAGATTGTCCCGGGCTTTTGCGCGAATGCACATATGGGAATCATCGGTATTTTACATGCGAAATAATCGCGAAGACTATGTTTCATTCCTTCTGTAATATCTTGATCAAATAAGGGTTGCAAATGTTCAAATGTGACCAATGTCGACTTATACCATGTTTGAAATGTTACCTCGGGCTTGGGCCCGCTCGCACTATTAAGCCATTCCAATATGGCCTTTCGTTTGCGAGCCACAGTCATGGTCTTTAGCTTAATCAGTTCATTTTCTACATGAGCGAGTTTTTGGGTTAAATGTTGAATGAGTTTGAATTGTTCTTGTGCAGTGGGAACAGTTTCAAGTAGGTCAATATCTCGGTCTCGCTGTCGCTTGCTTCGATAGAAGTATTCGCATGTGATTATGTGTTGATCGTGCAAATCTTTGAACCGAAAGTGTCGGTTGCAATATTTGCAGTGGTTTCCGTCGTCGGTCATTATTAAATCCTCGTAATATTAATACTGTAATTGATAATAGTCGTATAATGGGTCGACTCATATTCAATTTTGTTTGAACGAAGGCGTGGGAGTTTGGATATGGAAAACTATATACACACCTAGAATATACGATATAATGCGCAAAAACGGTTTACCTAGCGATCCAAAAGTAACGCAATATGGGAGTCACATGGTAATGACGAATGTTGTTCCTCCGATAAAGACCAAATATCTTACGATTGATACACGATTTCGCGACGAATATGATTCGAGCACCTTGGCGAATTACACCGTTTCGCTACCAGATCGTATTAACGATGTTAAAAGTATTCGCGTGCAGAGCGCCAACATTCCAATCACTTTTTATAATATTTCCGCAAACCGTGGAAACAATGTATTTACATTGTCTATTTTGAACAAGCGAGTAACTATTATTCTTCCCGATAGACAATATGATGCATCCACATTGGTGTCCGTTATCAATCGTGAAATCGAACTGATGACGTCACCCTTCAATTCTATTACATTTTCGATTGATAATCATCGAGGCGTATTTACCAATGCCGGTGATAAGAACGACTGCACCGTAAACTTCGAAATATCGAAGAGTTCTCTTGGTGTGCCGAATCCGTTATCAACGTTTGGGTGGTTGTTGGGATATCGCAAATCTAGTTATGTGATACCTCCGAATTCCGCCATTCGCAGCGAGGCTTTTGTATCTTTGATAGGACCTAGATATCTATATTTAATAGTGGATGAATTTAAGAATGGGAATCCGCACTCGTTTGTGTGCTTATCTCGAACATCCGAACTGTCTAGTCAACAGATTTTAGCTCGTATTTCGATGGATTATACAAATTATCCATTTGGGTCAATTTTATCGGCGGATGATTATGGATATTGTTGCAGTGATACAAGAACATATGCGAATGAAATAAATATTCAGCGAATGAATGTGAGGTTGGTCGACGAACTTGGGACGATATTAGACTTAAATGGTATGGACTTTTCATTTTGTATGGAACTTCATCATTTATAAAATTGAATTTGATAATGCTATAGCACTTTTATAAATACATATAAAACGTCCAAATGGATTTATCAACATTATCGCCCGAACAGAAGTTCGCATTTCAGCGATTTATACAAAATGAAAATATATTCTTGACTGGTCAAGGTGGAACTGGTAAAACTCGCCTGATCGAGTATTTCGCAAGGCATTGCAAGGATACTGGTAAATCCGTGCAGGTATGTGCACTAACCGGATGTGCTACAATTTTATTGCCCAAGATTTGCAACGCGCGAACAATTCATTCGTGGAGTGGAATACGTTTGTGTCGCGGATCGAATCAATCGATCGTGTCTAATGCGTTACGCACCAAGGCGGCGAAGGCGGCGTGGCGAAAGACACATGTATTAATTGTGGACGAAGTAAGTATGATGTCCGTAAAAATGTTCGAAGTATTGGATGAAATAGCACGTTCCGCGAGAGCGAATAATAGTCCATTTGGAGGTATACAAATGGTCTTTGTGGGTGACTTTTATCAATTACCGCCGGTAGGAACTGCAGGTGATCCAGAGACGGATCGGTTTTGTTTCGAGAGTCCTTTATGGAAT